>ULPS01030296.1_pt1 | contig 9922 bp, 6 predicted proteins | sample 1953711 | NCBI WGS metagenome assembly ULPS01 (sample SAMEA4835635, study PRJEB28245) | human gut metagenome | biome: gut microbiome; material: fecal sample | place: Denmark | collected 2008 | reverse complement strand
TTCTGCTAAGTATTCTTCAGCATTAATCAGTATTCCGTTAAGTGCTTTCATTATGGCATCCAATAGCACTTTGTCTGCCCAACTGTCAGCTTGTAATGTTTCATTGTCTACAATAGCGGTAATTCTGACATAAGCGTATTCTTCTCCATTCTTATGACGTAATGTAAAGTAGGGAGCGGTATTACACAACTCAATAACTTTCTTAGCTTCTTCGGGATTAACTTTCATTATTGCATGTATTAGTTTGATTAATAATACCCCAAAGTTATAAAGAATTATCCCACCTGCAATAGTCGCAAGTGGGAAAACTTTTAAACTATTTACCAAACACGTACTTAATGACTTTAGCATTAGCCTTGTTCTCATTTACAAAGTCTCGTTCAATGTAGATGTCAGTGACCTTCATTGCTTCATCAACATGATTTAATGCTGCATGGACTGTGTACTTGTCAATACCAACTTTATTTAGTGCAATGGTTGCCCATGAATGGCGGGCTGCGTAGTACTCCAAATCATCTACCTTTAGCAACTTGCCTATTTCCTTCAAGCCTTTATTAATGGCTCTATTGAAGTTGTTAGCTGTATTGTACATTTGATAGAATCTGAACACTCTTTTACCTGTATAATCCTTGTATTTCTCCATGAGAGGAAATAGGAGAGGAAGAACTTCTACTTTCATTTTAGCCTTATCAATTCTTCTGCCTGTGGTCTTGCTTCTATAATAAGTGATTACATTGTCCTCAATTTCATCACAACTGTGTAAATCTACAGAGTTCATTCCCATTAAACAGAAAGACAGAATGAAACAGTCTTTAGCTAAATTGAAAGGGCAAACTCTTTCTTTACCATTGGTATTAAAAATGTAGGGTAACTCCAACATCTTATTAATTACTTCTGCCGTTAATGCTCGTTTACGTGTCGCTTCCTGTTTGGGGACTTCGACATGTTCAAATGGAGAGTGAGGTATCAGAATTACGTTCTTATCATAATCGTTGTACTTCTTCTTAGCTTCATTAAACAAGTGTCTGATACTTCCTAAATAGAGTGATACAGTTCTATTGGAAGGGATTCGCTTTCCTTGTTTCTGTAATTGAGCAGCCTGTCTTTCTCTCTTTAAACCTAGATAATTCTTGAAACCGTTCAGTAGTTGAGAGGTTACTTGGTCTGTGCTTAAATGCTCTTTACCTAAATAGTCCACAAAAGCATGGAGAGCTGATTTGTAGTTCTTCTTGCCTTTAATTTCTGTAGTTTCCAACCACTCATTGCAGAACTGAAGGAAGTCTATGGATTGTGTTCTTTCCCGTTCTGATTTAAGAAAGGTTAGAATTTCGTCCAAAGTGTAGTGATTTACTTCCAATTGAAGTTTAGTGCATTTCTCTTGGTATGTACGGATTAAGTTATCTACCTCTTTCTTTATGGTAGTTCCTTTCTTAAAATCGAAGGATTTTGTCAGGTCTTTAGGTGTTGCAAATAGGCTAGTAGACAGCCTTTTGACCTTTCTTTCGTGTGTAAACCGTACTTTCACATTGTATGTCCCGTCATTTCTTTGTTTGTCCTGTTGGACTTCTGCCTTGATTGTCAGCATGTTAATCTATTATTTTGGGGTAAACAATAGGTAAACAATAAGGGAAATTAGATAGAATTTAGCTTGATTTACACCCTAAAATGCTAGCCACCAACCAAAAGAAAAACCCTCATAAGTGCTTAACTTACAAGGGTTTTTGTTGGGTGGAAGACCGGACTCGAACCGGCGACATTCAGAACCACAATCTGACGCTCTAACCAACTGAACTACATCCACCATGTCTGCGTTTCTCTAACGCGGTGCAAAGATAGATATTATCTTCTAATCTCCAAAAGATTCTGCTATTTTTTTTCGAAAAAAGTATATTCTTTTATTCCCCGATTGTGCTTGCTGAAAAGGGTTCGCGCATCATTTACAAAGATTTTCAGAGAGTTACGTGCTTGTAAAGGAATTGAATCAATCGGCAAATTGACTGGGAGCAATTGATGATTTTTTTTCCCTGATTGAATGGGACGGGCTGTCCATACCAAACTATAATCACAATTATTGAGGCGGACAGTGCTGTCTTTTACTAATTCCATTCTTACCATCAGTCCTCCGTCAGTGCGGCGGGCGGACATATTGGAAATATAATTTCCCAGCGAATAGGCTATGAGATGTTTGGCATTCGTCAGGCTGTCTGTACGAACTTCGATGGGCTGAACTACGTGAGGATGGGAGCCGATGATATGGTTTACTCCTTTTTCAATCAGCCAATTGGCGAGGAATTTTTGCTCTTTGTCCGGGAGTGACTGGTATTCGATTCCCCAATGCATACAAGCTATGATGGCATCCGGCTTCATTGCTTTACTCTCTTCAATATCTTTGGCGATGATGGCTGTATCGATATAGTTCACGATATTAGGAGAGGTAACGGGGATGCCGTTTGTTCCATACGTGTAGTTGAGCAGAGCGATGCGGAATCCGTTCTTTTCTAATAAAAGAGGATATTTCTTTTCGCGTTCATCAGCGTTGATATACGTGCCTGCGTGTGGAACCTTTAAAGAGTCTATTAATTGAATGGTTCTCTCCAGTCCGGATTTACCACGATCGAGACTGTGGTTGTTGGCAGTCACTAAAACATTGAAACCTGCATCGTGAATTGCGGTCAGAAATTCGTCCGGCGCGCTGAAAGCAGGATAACCTTTGTAAGGTTTGCCTCCTAATGTCACTTCCAGGTTGGCGATAGAGAGATCGGCTTTTTTTATCTCTTCTTTGACATACGCAAAGCATGTGGAGTAATCATAACCGGTCGATGTTCGTGCAGCGTTGATTTGTCCCTGATGTTGCATGAGGTCACCTACAAAAAGGAGGCGTAGGGTGTCGGTGGGGAAGATGCTGTCGGAAAGTCCGTCCGATAGGGTGTCAATGATAGAATCTCTCTTTGCCTGCGACCGGGAGGTGCAGGACAAAGAGAGAAGCAAAATCATCAGAAACAGGGTATGTCTCATTGATAAATAGCTTTCTTACCAGCTAAGAGTGTATTTTTCATTAACGATACAATCGTCATTGGTCCGACACCGCCCGGTACGGGAGTGATGAATGAGCATTTCGGTGCAACTTCGTCAAACTTTACGTCACCTGTCAGTTTAAAGCCGGATTTCTTGGTTGCATCCGGCACACGGGTAGTACCTACGTCAATAACTACCGCGCCTTCTTTCACCATTTCGGCTTTTACAAAGTTCGGTTGTCCCAAAGCAGCGATAATAATATCAGCTTCCTGACATTCTTTTACCAGGTCTTTGCTACGGCTGTGGCATACGGTTACTGTGGCATCGCCCGGATAGGCTTTCTGCATCATCAGGGCAGCCATCGGTTTGCCGACAATATTGCTGCGTCCGAGTACGACGCATTTTTTTCCGGAAGTTTCTATGTTATAACGTTTCAACAATTCGAGGATGCCGTTGGGAGTAGCAGATACGTAACATGGAAGTCCGATGGACATACGGCCTACGTTGATCGGGTGGAAACCGTCTACGTCTTTACGGTAATCAATTGTTTCGATTACTTTCTGTTCGGAGATATGTTTGGGTAGGGGAAGTTGTACGATAAAGCCGTCCACGTCGTTGTCTTCGTTCAGTTCACGTACTTTGGCAAGCAGTTCTTCTTCGGTCACGTCACTTTCATAACGGATGAGGGAAGACTTGAATCCACATACTTCACAGGCTTTTACTTTGGCAGCTACATAAGTCTCGCTACCACCATCGTGTCCTACAAGAATAGCGGCCAGGTGCGGGCGTTTTTCGCCATGAGCCACCATTTCGGCTACTTCGGCTGCAATCTCTTGTTTTACTTGTTCGGAAATTGCTTTTCCGTCTATCAGAGTCATATTTTCAGAGTATTTATTGGTGATGGACAAAAGTAAAATAAATAACTGAACTCTCCAAAGGGATTGGAATTTTTGTCAAGAGATGAGTGGTATAAAAAAGAGGGAGCCGAAACTCCCTCTTCTTACTTATCATTAGATTTGGATCTATTGAATGATTACTTTTTCATCTTAGGCATCATCTTACCCATTTTGCTGCTAGTCACCATTTTCATCATTTTGCGTGTCTGGTCGAACTGTTTCAGCAGGCGGTTTACTTCCTGGATAGTCGTTCCGCTACCTTTGGCGATACGCGTACGGCGTGAACCGTTCAGTATTTCCGGATTGGAACGTTCTGCCGGAGTCATGGAATAAATAATGGCTTCGATGCTCTTGAAAGCATTGTCGTCAATATCAATGTCTTTGATTGCTTTTCCTACTCCCGGAATCATGGAAGCTAGGTCTTTCAGATTACCCATTTTTTTGATTTGTGCAATCTGGCTAAGGAAGTCGTTGAAGTCGAATTGGTTTTTGGCAATTTTCTTCTGTAAGCGTTTGGCTTCTTCTTCATCGTATTGTTCCTGAGCACGTTCTACCAATGAAACGATGTCACCCATACCGAGAATACGGTCGGCCATACGGGCAGGGTGGAACTGGTCGATTGCTTCCAGTTTTTCACCTGTACCTACGAATTTAATCGGTTTGTTCACTACCGAACGGATAGAAAGAGCCGCACCACCGCGGGTATCACCATCGAGTTTGGTCAGTACCACACCGTTAAAGTCCAGACGTTCGTTGAATTCTTTAGCAGTGTTTACAGCGTCCTGACCGGTCATGGAGTCTACCACGAACAGAATTTCGTCCGGGTTGATTGCTTTTTTGATAGCGGCGATCTCGTTCATCATCTGCTCGTCTACTGCCAGACGTCCGGCTGTATCGACGATAACGAGATCGTATCCTTTGGCTTTGGCTTCCTGAATGGCGTGTTGTGCGATTTCTACCGGATCCTTGCTGTCCAGTTCACAGTACATCGGTACTTCAATCTGTTCTGCCAATACACGCAACTGTTCGATAGCTGCCGGACGGTAAACGTCACAAGCGACCAATAATGGCTTACGGTTCTTCTTGGTTTTCAGCATCCGTGCCAGTTTACCGGAGAAAGTGGTCTTACCCGAACCCTGCAAACCTGACATCAGGATAACTGCCGGACGGGCGTCGATATTGATCTCGGCTGTCTCTCCACCCATCAACTGTGTAAGTTCATCATGCACGATCTTCACCATCAACTGGCTTGGCTTCACAGCCGTAAGAACGTTCTGGCCAAGCGCTTTTTCTTTCACTGTATCCGTGAAATTCTTTGCAACCTTGTAGTTTACGTCGGCGTCGAGAAGTGCTTTACGTACGTCTTTCAGTGTCTCCGCCACGTTGATTTCGGTGATTTTGCCTTCACCTTTCAGAATCTTGAATGACCGTTCTAGTCTTTCACTTAAATTATCGAACATAGTTATTTAATTACGAATTACTAATTACAATTTACTTGGGCAAAAGAGAGACTTTTCCGTCTACTCTTTATTTGAGCTTGCAAATGTACAAAAATCTCTTGTATTTATATCTTTTTATTTTGCCATTTTGCTTTTTTGAGATAAATATAACTTGTGATCAACAGTAAGCTATAATACACAATCTCAATTGTAAAGCAGATTTCAATCGGTGCTTTCAGCCACATTCCGATGAAAACTATGTAGGACCCGTAGATGATGATTGTAATTGTTTCGAGCAACAGGGCTGCTTGTGTATTTCCTGTTCCGGAGATGCCGTTGAACACCACGTTGGCTACAGATGCGATAAGCATGGCGCAACAAATAACGTATACTGAGGGCACGGATTCCGTAATGAGTGCCGCTTCACTGGTGTAGATGGAGAGCAGGAACTCTGGAAATAATGCTGATACTGCTACTAATCCCAGCATGATGAAAAAGGAGAACCGGGCAATTTTATTGATGAGCGGCATCACGTGCTGGATACCTCCCGCACCGATGGCGTTGCTGACAAGACTGTTGGTGGTAGTAGCCAATGCATTGACCGGAATCAGCAGTACGACGTAGATACTCCGGACGATATTGGCAATCGCCAGTTCCCGTTGTCCCAACCGTTCTACGGCTACGAAGAATACGAACCAGGTAGCCATTGACAGGAAATATTGCAGCATAGTGAAACAGGAGATACTAAGTATCCGCATCAGCAATGCCGGGTCGAATGTACGCAGACGGTTCAGACCATATTTCTTCAAATCGACGGTGAGGTATGTGTAAATGACGAAAAAGAGAATGGAGGAAGCTTCTGCCAGTACGGAGGCGATAGCCGCTCCCTTGATACCCATTTCCGGCAAACCGAACTTTCCGAAAATTAATGCGTAGTCCAGTACTACATTGGTTAATGCCATGACGATGGCATTGATCGTTAGTACTTTAGTGCGTGTAATGCCGATATACAATGCCCGGAACATGACATTGATGAACGAGAAAAAGAATCCGTAAATACGCCAGTCCAGAAACTCCATCGTTCCCTCGTAGATGGATTCTGAAGAAACCAGCAAACGCATGATGTTTCCGCCGAATGCTTTGGTGAATCCGAATAGCAGCAGTGCCATCACGAACAGGAACATGACTCCTTGAATCATGACGGGACCGACATCCGAATAGCGTCCTTCGCCGTTGCGTCGTGCTATGACTATCTGCGAACCGGTACTGAATCCGAATGCGATGGTGAATACGCATATATAGAATAACCCACCCATAGCCGATGCTCCAAGGGCTACCTCACTCACGTGTCCGAGGAATGCTGTGTCGGTGACATTGATGACATTTTGTGCCAGCAAGCTTAGTAGTATCGGATAACTGACACTCCAAATCTGTTTGTTGGTGTACATAATTAAGTGTTTAAGTTTACACTTTGCAAAGATAGTGCTTTATTTCGATTCGGAAACGATGGGGTAGATGAAAACAATTTCCGGACCTTCGGGAGTTTTATCGTTGACGAGATAGTTTCCTCCGAAATGTTTTAGCAATAACAGGTTTATATCATGCCGGATGATGGTTTCCTGTGATACGAATGCATGGTCTGCCAAAGGTGAATTAGTGATCCGGAAACGGAGCATATCTTCATCCCGGTTTAATGTGAATCGGATGATTCGTGCTTGTCTGTGTTCTTGCGGGTATACCAGTGCGCTAAGCAAGGCCTGCGTCAGTCGTGTTATATCGGTATGGATTTGAGCGTCTGTTTCACTGGAAAACTCAATCTGGATACCTGTTTTCTCGTTTTGCATCTGCGCCATGCAACATGCTTCCTTACATAGGGTAGTGGCATCATAGTCTTGCAACTGGAACTTCATCATTTGGGCTTCCAAACGGGATAAGTCGAGAACGTCATTGACAAGTCTCATTAACTTCTCCGAACTTTTGTGGATGATGTTTGAGTATTCTTGCCTTATTTCCTTGTCTATGTTGGGTTCACTGGCTATGAGTTGTGAGAAACCGACTACATTGTTGAGCGGGGTACGGATGTTATAGCTCATGTTGGACAGGAAGCGATTTTTTATTTCATTGGTTTTCCGCACGTTTTCTGTTGTTTTCCGGATTTCGTTTTCTGCGTATTTGAGTGCTTTCCGTACCATAAAGAGTCGCGCCATAAAGATAAAAAGCAGAAGCAGGATAACAAATATAAAGATCAGATAGGTGAGCTGGAGCCGGTTGTTTTCCCTTTTTTGATCCAGTTCTGTTTTTTCGATATTGTATTTGCTCTGTATCTGTGCCATCTGATTGTTTGAGAGTACAGTGGCTGTCGAGTCTTTGATGGCGAGTGCCTCCTCATACAGAGGGATGGCTTTTTCGCTTTGCCCTGCCTGTTTCCATATTCTGGCCTTTTCGAGTAGCTGTTCGGCATAGTCGCTTGTGAAGTCTTTCTTCAACATCGTCAGTGTCGTGTCGATATAATCCGATGCCTGTTGGTAGTCTCCAATTGCTTGGTGATATTTGGCAAATGTGTCGAAATAGAGTACTTTATACATGAAATAAGTATTCTCATCCAGATATTCTTTAGATTTTACAAGATGTTCATAAGCTTGTTGCGGCTGATGGGTATTCAGGTAATAATAGCTGTAGAACAGTTCATTGAACAGATATACATCGGCAAACCCCGTTTTTAAAGATGGGTTCGCACTGATATGGTTATGAAGGGTGTTTTCCAGTTCCTGCAGATATTTGAGTAGTTTTTTATTATCCTTCTTTTCTTTGACAACGGATACTAACTGTGATAATACCGAGATACGGACCACCGGATTTTCTGTCGGGGTGAGTAGCTGGTAGGCAGTCTCCAATGCTTCTATTCCTTTATCCCAGCGCTGACTGCCGATATATGCATTGCTTAGGCATTGATAGGCGGCTATACTCCCCCGGTTACTATTCCTTTGGGAGGCTTGCTGTTGCATCTTTTGAGATTCGTTGATAGCAAGTTCATATTGTTCGTTGAATGTGTACAGATCTATCTGGAAACGTTTGGCATCAAAGAAGTAATTCCATAAATCTGATTTCCGGGCATGAGGCTCCATTATGGTGAGCCATTTCGCTACACTGTCTTGATTATTACGATTGTAATAGTATAAGATATGGTAGTAAGCGGCCAGACCGGCGTATCTGTCGTTTCTCAGTTGCAATGCTTCTTTCATTAATACATCTGAATATTGGATACATTGCTGGTTGTTTTGTTCTATTCTGATGATTTTATTAAGAACATTCAGCCGTGTCGTATCGTATGGTAACGTTTGCAACACCTTTATCAGGCTATCTGATTCCAAAACAATCTCGGTACTGGCTTTTCCGGTGAAGAAGGCGCAGCATAATAGAAGGAACAGGAGCAGGACTTGTTTCATTCGGCTTCCTCCTTTCCTGGTTGCTCATGGTAAATAGGGTGTGTGAACAGGAAACGGGCTCCTTCCTTATAATTGGAGTCAATCCATATTTTGCCGCCCAGCTGTTCGACAATGAGTTGGCAGATAGACAAGCCGAGTCCTGTGCCTTGAGCATTTTCATTTAGTTTCTCAAAACGGTTGAATATTTTATTCTGATTCTCCGGAGAGATACCGCAACCGGTGTCGGTCACAGAAAACAGTGCTATATCTTCTGTCTGTTTTTCCAGTTCCATGGTGATGGAGCCTTGCGGAGTAAATTTGGTTGCGTTGATGAGAAGGTTGATTAATAATTGTTGCAACCTTGCATTGTCTGTCGTCAGTTCTAATGAATGGAGAGAGGTTGAAAAACGGACGTTTGCATTTGTCTGTTTTATTTTCTCAACCATGTCGATAACATTTTTGCATATTGCTACTGCATCACACCGCTCATATTTGAATTTCATCTTGCCCACTTCGAGACTGGACAAGTCGATTACGTCGTTAATCAGCTTGAGTAACAGTTCTGAATTTTGCTGAATAATATCGCTACACTGTTTCCGGGTCTCGTTGTCGATGGATTCTTCCGTCAGGATAGAGGAGAAGCCGGACAACGCATTGAGTGGTGTCCGAATTTCATGGCTCATGTTGGAAAGGAAAAGGCTCTTTGCCCGGATGGAATTTTCTTCTTGCTTTTTCGCTTTTTCCAGCTCCTGTTGTGATTGGCGCAGTTTTTTATTCCCTCGTTTGACCAAAAGGATGAAAAATACAATCAGTATGACAATGAATAGGATGGTAAACCAACTCCAGAAAAGGATTGTCTTCTGTCTGTTTAAGTTGTCCAGTTCGTTTTTGTCTATTTGGTAGAGGGTGTGTAATTCGTTGATTTGGCGAATATAATTCATTGCGTCCAAAGAGTCTTTGTACGTATTGAATATTTCATAGGCTTCACATGCTTCCTTGCCTTTTCCCATCAGGGCAAGTATGTGGGCACGATCCTTTTGTACTTGCAAGGATGTGTATGAGTTGGTAGTTCTCGTATGCGAAAGTAATTCATCAAGTGTGGTCAATGCCTGAATGTACTCTTTAGATTCAGTGTAGTAGCAAGAGT
>ULPS01024425.1_pt1 | contig 10050 bp, 7 predicted proteins | sample 1953711 | NCBI WGS metagenome assembly ULPS01 (sample SAMEA4835635, study PRJEB28245) | human gut metagenome | biome: gut microbiome; material: fecal sample | place: Denmark | collected 2008 | reverse complement strand
CCGCCGTAGACAGGCTTAACCCCTGGGCGTCGCTGAGTTCCGCGTCTGAGGCAGAATCCGCGGCCGGCGCCGCAGCTTCCTCAATGGAGCTGGACAGCGCAGGCACATCGCTTCCGGCCGTCTCCTCTGTACTGCTGTCTGAATCTGACGAACCCGAGGTACTCAGTCCGCTGCTGCCCTGCAGCGACGCCCCGGTTCCCGCTGTGCCGGTGCCGCTTCCTGAACTTCCGCTCCCCGTGCTTCCGGTCCCGCCGGCTGCCGCAGCGCCTGACGCGGAAGTGCCGCTCCCGGATGCCGAGGTAACGATCGTGGCATTCATATCCGTGCTGTTCCCCGCTGTGTAATCGCTTGGATAGAGATAGAAGATGACGTCTCTTCCCATAGGCTCTACATACATAGAAGCTCTTACCACGCAGTTCTCACTTGACACCTGGATGCAGACATCCGCAGTCTCTCCATTATTATCTGTCCCGTTCCCGGTCACGCCGAGAGCCGGACTGGACCACCCTGAATCGCCCACATTCTGCACCCAGAAGCTGTGTCCCGACGTGTAGCTCATCAGGCTCAGACGGATCGTCAGGTAGTATTCTCCGCTGTCTGTCACTTCCAGGATCCCTGTCGTATAGACTGCGCCCTCCACCATTCCCTGTCCGGTGGTATAGGACGCCTCTCCGCCGGAATCCTCGATCACTCCAGTCACCGGATGGGCATAGCAGGGATGGATCACACAGGTATATACATTTCCGCCTGCTGCCTGCACAGGGGCACTGATGAGACCCGCGCTCAAAAAGGCGGATATCAGCGCCGCCGCCAGCACGGCGAAAGCTTTTCTCACTCTCTTTACTGTTTTCATCCTTCTCTCCTGTCCTAACTTTTCTTTTACAGATCAGACAGGGGGCAATTCCTTCCCCCTGTCTGATCCATGCGATCCCCCGCTCTCTGAGGGATATCAATCTGTATCTTTCTTCCGCAGGCTTCTCTCCGCTGCGCCGGCGCAGAGAACTCCCGCGCTGATGACAAGCACCGCCGTCCAGCCTCTGACAGCACCGGAAGCATCTCCCGTCTTTGCGGCAGACGTCAGGCTTCCTCCCAGGGAAGAGCTGCCGAGAGAGCTCCCGCCAAGGGATGCCCCGCCCAGAGAACTGCTTCCAAGAGAGCTTCCTCCCGGAAGGGAGGATCCGCCGGTCAGGCTGCTGCCTCCGTTCAGTCCGCTTCCGCCGTCTCCGCTGTTCCCCGGATCACCGCCGGGTTCATTGTCGTCTGTGAAAGCCGGATCATCCTCCGCCGCTGCCTTCAGCGTATCCCAGTCAAGAGCCAGGAATGCCGGCTGTGTCCCCACGCCCTCTGCAATGGATTCCATGAGCGGCACGAACACCTGAAGGGGAGCAAATCCGTCGTCCAGCGCCTCCGGTATCAGCTCGAATGTCACCTGATCCGGATAATCTGTTCCGTACGCATCGCTCACCCGGGTGCCGTCCTCATTCAGCTGATAAGATTCGATCACAGCGTCTGAAAGCTTGCCCTGAGGATTTCCGTATTGATCCTGCGTATAGCCTGTGCAGAAATATTTCAGGCCTCCCAGATACCCCAGCTGGCCGCTGATATTGAGTCCCTTCATATCAAGGGTAACGTAGTATCTGCCTTCGCTCACAGTCAGCTTGACCGTATGATTGATCGCATTGTCCGCCATAGACAGCGTGGTCTTATCTGTTTTCACCATCCTGCCCGTCACGGAATACACTCCGTCTTCCAGATCATGTACGTCAAGCGATCCGCTTCCCGGGTCCTCAGTGTCATCCGGGTCACCTGTACTGCCCGGATCCTCCGGGTCCGTACCGCCTCCCGGCTCTTCCGGGTCTGTGTCCCCGCCGGGATCATCCGGCTCCGCGCCGCTGTCTCCGCAGGTTATGGTAAATGTCGTCACGCCTGAATAATTTCCCGGTGCTGCGGCGGCTGTATCCTCTCCGGATATGATGATCCTTCCTGAGAGCACTGCCTCCTCACCGTCCGCTCCCTGGCCGGATACATCGTCTGCACGGAAGGACTGAACGCCGAAATCATTCGTAAACGCCAGTTCATTGCTCCCGCTGTACAGCACCCCTGTATCCGGAGCGCTCACGGTGACTGTGCCGTCTCTGTTTCCAGCCGACACTCTGATCTCGTACTCCTGTATGTTGTCCCCGCTTTCGCTCAGCTTTCCCATGGAGATAGAGGACGGAACGGATACGATACAGGAAGGCGAAGACATCTCTTCCTCCACGTCCGCCGTGATCTCCATACTCTCCTCACTGTCCGCCGCGGCATCATCCTGCCGTTTCAGCGTATCCCAGTACATGGTGACAATCGTCTTCACATTGAATCTTCCGTTTTCGAACAGGATACCGCTGATCTCACCGTTCAGATTGCTCATTGCCGGCACGTAGATATAAGTATTGTTGTAATAATACTGGCTCAGGCCCGACAGCGGAAATGTGACGTCTGTCACGACAGTATAGCCGTTCCGTTCTTCCGTTTCATAAGTCACGCCTTCCATGGTAAGCTCCCGGGCAGTGTCGTTGTCCTCGTAGTATCCGTTAAATCCGAGAATATACATCGGTTCCTGTTCTGTGCCGGATACCATGCGGTAGGACAGACTCATCTGTCCTGCCTCGTCTACCGTGAGAACAGCATCTGCTGTCTCTGTCTGTACCAGACTGTGATCCACCACATCGCTCCGCACCGCCACGGTCACATCATATGTCCCCGGCTCAGGCACTTCCGCCGGCACACCGGGAAGCGCTTCTCCCGACAGGTCCAGCCCAAGAGCATCCGCCACCGCCTCTTTGATCCCGTTAGATGAATAGGTGGCTCCGGACACTCCGTCGATCCCCTTCAGTCCGTCGGCGTCTGTATCCGCAAGACCGAGAAACCGCCCGGCAATCCCCTCGATGGCAGAGGCAAGCTTCGTCTTATTGATCTCCGCGTAAGTGCCGCCGAAATTATTGCCCGTGATCTCAATATCCGTGACCGTTCCGTCTGTCACCGTCACGGTAACGTCAATATCATATTCTCCGAACTGATCGATATGAAAAGTGCCGCTCTTCGTATAGGACCCCGACGTCTTCTCCGACGGGGCCTCCTCCGCCCGGACATACTGCGCCGCCGGAGCCGCGGCCAGGACTCCCGCCAGAGCCCCTGACAGGAGCAGGACTCCCAGTCTCTTCTTCACTCTGTTTCTTCCCATTGCTTCCTCCGTCAAACAGCGTCTCTTAAGAAAGCAGGAAATCCTCACGGACTGACTGCCTGAGGATTTCCCGAATCTGATGCTGACGCCTCTTTCTAATTTGCTGCGTATGTAATGGAGAACGTTGTTGTACCGGAGTAGTTTCCGGCCGCCGCTGCCGCCACATCCTCAGCTGTAACGCTGATCTTTCCGCTCAGCTTTGTTCCGGCTGTGTCCGCGTTCACTGTCTGTGTGCCGAAGCTGTTGGCAAATGCAAGCGTATCATCTCCGTTTACCATGCTTCCCTCTCCCGGCGCTGTCACTGCCAGAGTTCCGTTGAGGTCGGATGCCTTTACATCCACTGCATAGACCATCGCGTTGTCCTGGTCTGCACTCAGCGTTCCCAGTGAGACGGAAGACGGAACCGTCACCGTGTAGGACGGCGCAGAGATCTTCTCCTCTACATCTGCAGTGATCTGCATGTCCTGCGTATCCTCATCCGGAGTCTCTGTTCCGCCCACAGACTGCAGATCCGATACTTTTACGAAGAAGTTCTGTGTTGAATTCATCACAACGTTTACATATGCGCTTGCAGCGACTGTTCCCGCCTCCAGGTCGTCTACGGCGTCGCGGGGAAGCGTCACGGTGAGCACCTGTGTCGGGAGAACGTCTCCGGCATTCACCCCGAACAGAGCCGCTGTGGTGTCAAACTCTTTCTCCGGCTTTGTCGTGATGTCGGACTCTGCCTCGTATTCCGTCCCGTCCACTGTGAACACCACGTCAAGGACTGTTCCGTCTGTTCCCTGATCCGGGAACGCCGGGATCGGATACGCCACGTAGAATGTCAGCTCCGCCGCGTCTGCCGTGAGCTTTACATCCGCCTCATGTACGAAGATCGGATCGCACATGCTGTTGTTTCCCGAGCCGTTGGCATTGAGGAAGTGGATCTCTCCCGTGTAATCTCCGTCCGCCGGCTCAGCCGCAAATGCAGTGCCGCACATCATTGTTCCCATCATTGCCGCCACAAGGGCGCCTGATAAAATTTTCTTCAGCTTCATAACTGATTCTCCCTTCTATGGATTTATTTGTATTTATGCTAAGCGCCAGAGCGCTGTAACACCGTTATTCTACGATCAGCGTACAGTTGACTTCAGCTCCGTTTCTCGGTGTCATCTCCTCGTCTGCGCTGAACGTGTCGTATCTGACTGTAAGCGGGTACTCTCCCGCCGCCATCTCCTTGTCAAGCGTGATCTCATACAGGTGCTGTCCCGGTTTGATCATCCTGGAGGTATAGATCGTCTCCTCTGTGTCCGGCAGATAGAAAGAAATCTGGAAATAAACCTGATTCTCCTCCGGATTCATAAGTTCTACCGACACATCCTTTGTCCCCGCCGGGATCGTGATCGACTTGTAGCCCGGGATCTGGATCCCGTCAGCCACAGAGCCCTCCTGGTCCGTACTGTCCGGTCTCTCCTGGTCTTCCTCGAATTCAGCATCATAATTGGTGACCTCCTTCGGTCTTGTATACCAGTAAATGCCCGCGGCTGCGGCTGCCAGCACGAGGATAACGACCAGGATCGTGATCTTCTTTTTTCTGTTCATCATCTTCAGCTCCGTCATATATCTTTTTGGTTAGTTTTATCTAACTTATGCCGTAAAAATTAACTCACACGGAAATCTTGTTTCACATGTGAGTTAGCTTTATCTAACCAATAAGATGGTACCATATGCTTCCATATTCTGTCAATCGAGTTATCGCTGGTTTTTTCTCATTAGGATTTTTATCCGTCCGTTCTATTTATTATCGCCTTCCCCAATACTGCGTTCAGAACGCTTTCCGCTTTTACAGCTGCCTCACAATCCCCCGGCGCCCTCTTTTCCGAACCAGAAGGGTTGCATGCCCTTTCCTTTGCGGCTATAATATGTCCTGACATTGACCGGGAATCACAGACCGGATCATAAGAAGATAAGATAAGAAAGGAACGGGATCAGACATGCAGTATACAGCTCCCCATTATTATAAAAATTTCAGATGCATCGGAGGCGCCTGTCCGGACACCTGCTGCGCCGGATGGCAGATCCAGATTGATCCCGCATCTCTCAGGAAATACCGTCATATGAAAGGCCCCCTGGGGAACCGTCTCAGAAATGAGATCGACTGGGAGGAAAAGTGCTTCCGGCAGTACAGCGGACGGTGCGCCTTTCTGAATGAGGAGAATCTCTGCGACCTGTATCTGGAAGGCGGCGGGGAGAGCGCTTTCTGCAGGACATGCCGCACCTACCCGAGACACATCGAGGAATTCGAAGGGCTTCGGGAGATCTCTCTGTCGCTCTCCTGTCCTGCCGCCGCGGAGCTGATCCTGCTCGAAGAATTACCGGTCCGCTTTCTCCGGGCGGAAGATGACCGGGAGGATGAAGAGGACCCGGAGTTCGACTTCTTCCTGTTCACCAAGCTGGAAGACGCCCGGGACCTGATGCTCCAGATCCTTCAGGACCGCAGAAGCTCTTTCAGGGTCAGAGCGGCTATCGTTCTTGCTCTCGCACACGATCTCCAGCAGAGGATTGACAAAAACGCGCTTTTTGAAGTGGACAGTCTCCTGGACCGCTATTCCTCGCCCAAAGTCCACAGATGGTTCACTGACCGCCTGGACAGTCTGGACGTCTCAAAGGACGAGAAAGGCCGCACGGCGGGCAGCCTCTTCGTGATCCTTGATCAGCTCGAGGTGCTCCGCGCGGACTGGAAGGATTACCTCAGAGACGTCCGCCGTACACTCAGGGATACAGGCCGTATCCGCCGGGAACCGGAGCGCCCTTTTCATGAGGTATTCACAGACACAATGGCTGAACAGCTTCTTATCTACTTTGTATTCACTTATTTCTGCGGCGCAGTCTACAATGGGAGCGCTTATGGAAAGATGAAATTCTCCGTCGCGTCCACACTCCTGATCCGGGAGCTGGTCCGCGCAGAGTGGATCAGCAGAAACGGCTGTCTCTCTCCTGAGTACGCGGTCAGCGCCGCGTCACGGTATGCCCGCGAAGTGGAGCACTCGGACTTCAACAAGTGCCGGATGGAGGAGCTGCTGGGGGACGAAAAAAAGTTCGGGCTGGAACAGCTTTTTTCACTCCTGTAACAGCGGGGATCACCTGTCCCCGCTCTGAAGCACCTCGATATCATACAGATCCCCGAAGGCAACCTTCGTGTTCACGATCTTGAGCACCCGCGCCGTAGGATCGATCCTGGACACCATGCCCGTGGTCTTCAGATACTCCCCTCTGTGAAAATACACCGCTGCAACAATATCGTTCTTTCTTACCTGCCGCAGTCTCCGGTCCAGCTCTTCTTCATAATCCTCAGAGAGCTCCATCTTCGGCACTACGATCTTCTCTTTCTTCCGCAGAGCGTCCGGGTAGCCTTTCAGCGCCGCGAACGGCATGAACTGCTTCGCCCGCTCCTCTCTGCTCATCTTCGCCCTATACGCCACTTTTATGTCCTCCGATCTGACGGTTCCTCTCCATCGCTGTCGCGCCTTTCTGCAGGTCCATCCCTTTTAAGATCGCGTTCTTTCCGAACTTCTCCTTGATATCCAGCATTGCCTTCTGCATCCGGTGTTCCTTCTCAAGCTCCTCCGGGTCTGTAAAAAGGTCGTACTGCCGGTACGCCTCGTCCACCACATTGTTGAACGAGAGATTGAGTCTGTGGACCGGGGTGTGTCTGTCTGTGATCCGCTCATACAGCTTCACCGTATAGGAGATGATCTGGCGGGCGGAGCTTGTCGTGACCGTCATGCTGATCGTCCCGTGATCCGCCTTTCTCGCCATCCGGTTCGTATATCCCACGTACAGGCTGACGGAGTCTGTGACCAGGCCCTTGTCCACCAGCTCCAGACAGAGCATATCAGCCATCTCCTTCACCACCAGCCTGGCGTCTTCATAGTTATAGTCGCACCCGAGCACCTGCCCGCTGGAGATTGAATTGGACTTCGGCTTATATGCCTTGATGTCCGCCATCGTCACAGGCTCCCGTCCCCAGGCATGATCGATCAGGAGCTCCGCATCGATGCCGAACATCTGATAGAGCAGGTCTTCCTCTGTCTGCGCGATCTCTCCCATGGTGGTGATCCCCGCCCTGGCGAGGCGGTTCGATATCCCTCTTCCGATCCGCCAGAAATCCGTCAGCGGCTTATGGTCCCACAGGGTCCTCCTGTAAGTCTCCTCATCCAGAATCCCGATGTGGTCCTCCACGTGCTTCGCGGTAATGTCCAGCGCCACCTTGGCAAGATACAGGTTGGATCCGATCCCCGCCGTGGCAGTGATCCCCGTCGTCTGCAGAATGTCATCCATAATCCTTATGCTCAGCTCCTTTGCGGTCATCTGATACATCCCCAGATACTCTGTCACATCCATGAACACCTCGTCGATACTGTAGACATGGATATCTTCCTTCGAAATGTACTTCAGATAGACAGCATAGATCTCCGCAGAATAGTCGATATAAAGCTGCATCCTCGGCGGCGCCATGATATAATCGATTCCCGCCGGGATCTCGAACACTCTGCACCTGCCGGGAACTCCCAGCGCTTTCATGGCCGGCGACACGGCAAGGCAGATCGTCTTCTCCGTGCGCTCCGGATCCGCGACCACGAGATTCGTGGTCAGCGGGTCAAGCCCCCGCTCTCTGCACTCCACAGAGGCGTAAAAAGATTTCAGGTCAATACATACATAGGTTTTTCCACTCATCAGCCTCAGCTCCCTGTCAAAGATTCCTTTCTTGTCCCGGTTATATATAGATTCTACTCCCTTCCCGCAGAATATGCAAGAACATTTGTTCGATTTTATTTCTGTATCTTTGATATCCATAAGCAGGCCAATGGGTATTATAAATGTTAACAGGCAGATCAGCTCCGGCAGGCGTTCCTCCCGCACCTGAGGCTGCTGCGGCACGCGCTGCCGGGATGACAGAAAAAGGACCGCCGCCTCATGCGAGGCGTCCGGTCCTCAGTTTCTCCTCAGCCATCCTCCGCAGTCACTGCAGTATTCCAGCACATCAGTACCATCTCACCATCGGCAGATCATTGTTGATCCCTTTTGTCATAAGGATCTGATGGATGTCGATAATGCCGTTGTGGAAGGTAGCCGCGCATGCCGCAAGGTACAGATCCCACATGCGGATGAACCTCTCGTCAAACATCTTTTTCACTTCGTCCAGATGTTCCAGGTAATTCTTTCTCCAGCAGCGGAGCGTGCGGTTATAGTGGAGACGGAGATTCTCGACGTCCATTGTGTGGAAATCATACTCAGCCATCGCCGTCACCATCTCACGCAGGCTCGGCACAACTCCGCCCGGGAAGATGTATTTCTTGATCCAGGCGTCTCCCGGATGCTCCTTCAGGGCGCTGATAAAGTGGAGAAGGAAAAGACCGCCCTTCTTCATCACTTTGTTCGCGCATTCCAGGAAGAGATTATAGTTGTCACGTCCCACGTGCTCGACCATGCCGACGCTCACAACGCGGTCAAACTGCTCTCCCAGCTTCGGCAGATCACGGTAGTCCATAAGCTCTACCTTCACGTAGTCCTCAAGGCCTTCCTCTTTGATCCTCTTCTGGCACTCCTTGTACTGCTCCTCGCTCAGCGTGATGCCGGTTCCGTACACCTTGTACTTTTTCGCCGCCTCGATCAGAAGGAATCCCCAGCCGCAGCCGATATCCAGAAGAGTCATCCCCTCTTTCAGGTAAAGCTTCTCCAGGATATAATCGACCTTGTTGACCTGAGCCTGATAAAGTGTATCGTCCTCATGCTTGAAGTAGCCGCAGGAGTAGCTCATTGTCTCATCCAGCCACAGCTTGTAGAAGTCGTTTCCGATATCGTAGTGGCTCCTCACTTCCTTCTCCTGGTTTTTCTTCGATGAAGATGTAAATATCAGCTTCTTCAGCGCGTTCTGATCTGTAGAGAACTTGCCCATCTGACCAAGGAAATGGTCCAGGGCCTCATACAGATCTCCTTCGATCTCCAGACTGCCGTCCATATACGCCTCTCCCAGGGCGATAGAGGTGCTTGTCATAAGATTGCTCAGAGGAATCGATTTATTGAATTTTACCGTAAAGGTCGGTTCTCCCTCGCCGATCTTATACTCCTTTCCTCCCATTTTTACAAGGAAAGGCTGCTCGTCAAATTTCTGCAGAAAAGAGATCAGTCCATGTTCTACTATCATTTTTCATCATTCCTTTCATTTTGTGCAGGCACAGTTGTAAGGATTTTGCAGGCCTGTATTCTAAGCATTGACAATAAAACACTCAGGGATACTCCTGTTCTGCCTCCATCGGCAGTTCATTCGTATCCCCGTGAGACATTATATTCCTCTTTTCCAGAAAAAGTCAATCGCTTTCTTTGCTTACCGCGGTAAAGTGTGATAGAATCTTAATGACTGAAACGAGAGAAAAGGAGAGATGAAAATGAAAGTACGAATGGCATCGGAAAAAGATATCGAAAGGATCCATGAACTGCTGTCGCAGGTCGCCCTGGTCCACCACAAAGGCCGGCCAGATCTGTTCAAATACGGTCAGAGAAAGTATACGGACGAACAGCTGCGTGAGATCCTGAAAGACGAGGGCAGGCCGATCTTTGCCGCCGTGGATGAGGACGACTGCCTGCTGGGCTACGCCTTCTGTATTTTCCAGCAGCATCTGAATGACAATATACTGACAGATATCAAGACACTCTACATCGATGATCTGTGCGTGGACGAGAACAGGCGCGGCATGCACATCGGAAAGACGCTTTATGAAGCCGTCCTGGACTTTGCCCGGGAGCACGGATGCTACAACGTAACGCTGAACGTATGGAGCTGCAAC
>ULPS01036395.1_pt1 | contig 10084 bp, 7 predicted proteins | sample 1953711 | NCBI WGS metagenome assembly ULPS01 (sample SAMEA4835635, study PRJEB28245) | human gut metagenome | biome: gut microbiome; material: fecal sample | place: Denmark | collected 2008 | reverse complement strand
CGCGGCGATGGTCTGGTTCTGCGAGGCCTGCAGCAGCTTGATGGAGTAGTTGAGGCCCGGGGACAGGATCATCAACACGGCCATCGTCTCACCAAGCGCGCGGCCGAGAGCCAGCATGGAGGCGGACACGATACCGGACTTGCCGAAGGGCAGCACGGCCAGACGAATCATCTCCCACTTGGTGGCGCCGAGCGCCAGCGCGGCCTCTTCGTGCAGGCGCGGGGTCTGCATGAAGATATCGCGGGACATGGAGGTGATAATCGGCAAAATCATAACGGCGAGCACCACAGCCACGGTGGCGACGGTGCGCGGCGGGTTGGCGGCCGGGCCCTCGAACAGTGGAATGAAGCCCAGGTGGTTGGCAACCCAGTTCCAGAACGGGTAGATGGCCGGCACCAGAATCAGGCCGCCCCACAAACCGTAGATAACGGACGGGATGGCAGCCAGCAAATCGACCACATAGCTCAGCGCGGTGGCGAGCTTCTTAGGCGCATAATGCGAAATGAACAGCGCAATGCCGATGGACACGAAGAAGGCAATCAGCAGTGCCAGCAAAGACACGAGCACAGTACCGAACAACAGCGGGAGCACGTAGCCCCAGAAGCTGCTGGCCTTGCCGCCGGTAAAGCTGGACACGGTCTGGCTGTTGGCGGCTTGATCGCCACCGATGAGTGGCCAGGCGCGGAAGAACAGGAACAGGAACACAGCGGCAAGTACAACCAGGATCAGGATGCCGCAGGCGTATGCCACACCGCGAAACACCTTGTCGGCGGTCTTGCCACCAACTGGCTGCACAGCCGTTTTGTCTTGCGAACTCACGGATTCTCCTTATATAGGGTGGTTATCAAGTATTCAAGTGGTGCGGTTTTCGTCTGTGACGTTGCCAAACCGTTCGGGTCCTGACCCGCTTTAAGCCGCAGCCGTATGGCTTACGACTGCGGCTTAAAGTTGGCGGCGACTGCTCTTACTACTACAGTCTATCGTTCAGTTGTCAGGTCCAGTCCACACGACCCTTGCGGGCCGACGTCATCACTTGGTCTTGATGGCCTCGATGGACTTGGTGATCTCGGACTTCAGGGAGGAGGGCAGCGGAGCGGTGCCGGCGGCATCCTGAGCGGCCTTCTGGCCCTCGTCGGAGGTCACGTAGGTCAGCCAAGCCTTGGCGAACTCAGCCTGCTTGGTGTCCTTGTAGGCCGGGCAGACGATGTCGTAGGAGACCAGGACGATCGGGTAAGCACCCTCGGCCTCGGTGGCGTGGTTGATCTTGATGACGATGCGGTTGTCACCCTTAACGGTGTCGTCCTGCTTGGAATCCGCAATGACCTTGGAGCCGGCCTCGGCGGAAATCTCGTTGTACTTGTCGCCGACCTTGACGGCCACGGTGCCCAGGTCGCCGACCTGGGAGAAGTCAGCGTAGCCGATGGTGCCGTCGGCCTGCTTGACGGTGGAGATCACGCCGGAAGTGCCCTTGGCACCCTGGCCAACCTCGTTCGGCCAGTTCTCGGAGAGGTCGTAGGTCCAGTTGTCAGGGGTGACGTCCTTGAAGTAGGAGACGAAGTTCTGGGTGGTGCCGGACTTATCGGAGCGGTGCACCACGGTGATGGCGGTGTCGGGCAGCTTCAGGTCCTTGTTCTGATCGGCGATGGCCGGATCGTTCCACTTGGTGATCTTGCCGTCGAAGATCTTGGCGATGGTGGCAGCGTCCATGTTGATGTGCTTGCCGGCATCGGAAACGCCCTTGAGGTTGAAGACCACGGCGATCGGGGAGATGTAGACCGGGACATCGAAGGCGGTGCCTTCAGTGCACACGGACTTGGACTGCTCAACTTCGTCATCGGCAAGGGCCTTGTCGGAGCCGGCCCAAGCGGTGGCACCGGTCAGGAAGGTCTGCACGCCAGCGCCGGAACCGGACGGGTTGTAGGCGATCTTGGCCTCAGGGTTGGTGCCCTGGAAGCCGGCGATCCAAGCTTCAACGGCGGCCTGCTGAGAGGAGGCGCCGGCGCCCGAGAAGTTGCCGGAGATCGGGGTGGACTTGGAAGTGGAATCGGAGGAGGAGCTGTTGTCGGTCGTGGCGGCAGTGTTATCGCCGCAGGCGGCCACGGAAGCGAGCATCACAATGCCGGACAGAGCGGCAATGGAGCGAACGAGGATGTTCTTCTGCATGATTATTACTTAATCCCTCTATCAACTATTCGCGGGCGGCTCAGCGCTGCCCGGTCAATTCATGACAACTACAAGCGTATTGGTGGTTTCAAGGGCCCAAAACCGAAATCAGTAAACAGAAGATGAACACTTGGATGTTTGTGGGCTACGTTGAGGCTACGTAGTTTTGGGAGTGGGCTCGCCTGCGGCGAGTCCACAGCGAGCCCACAATCCACAACAAAAAAGGCGACCCGAAGGCCGCCTTCCATTTACTCCGCGGGAGTATCGATCTTGTATCCGAGACCGCGCACGGTGGTCAGATACTTGGGGTGCGCCGGATCTTCCTCGATCTTGGAGCGCACGCGCTTGACATGCACGTCGAGCGTCTTAGTGTCGCCCACATAATCCGAACCCCAGATGCGGTCGATCAGCTGGTGACGCGTCATCACACGGCCCTTGTTCTGCATGAGGTATTCGAGCAGTTCGAATTCCTTGAGCGGGAAGAACACGGTTTCGCCGCGTACGGTGACCTGATGCTGGCCAACCTGCATGGCGATATCGCCACACACCAGCGGAATATCGTCATCCACAGTGCCGGAAGCCTGGGCAGCGGCCTGATTGCGACGCATCACGGCACGAATACGTGCCAGCAGCTCACGGAAAGAGTACGGCTTGGTCACATAATCGTCCGCACCAATCTCAAGACCAACGACCTTATCGATTTCGGCGCTCTTGGCGGTGAGCATAATAATCGGCACACGGCTCTGCTCACGAATGCGACGGCACAGTGCAGTGCCGTCAATGCCCGGCAGCATCAAATCAAGCAGCACCAAATCGATGCCGCCCTTGGTGAACAGTTCCAGACCTTCCTCGCCAGTGGAGGCGGCGGACACGTCGTACCCCTCGCGTGTGAGCTGGTATACCAGCGGCTCGCGATAGGATTCCTCGTCTTCGACGATAAGAATGCGTGTCATAGTAGCCTTTCTTGGGTATGTTCCCGTGCGCATAGGCGCAAAGTTTTCCGACATTATCGTAACCATTTGTTCTCCGTTAGCCTGCTGTTTCCCGAAAGTACGTAATTGCGTAATTGGGCTACGCGCGGTGTGCGCACCTCGCCTACTGTGTGATTGTGTGGCAATGGAATGGCACCTATCGGGCACCAACCAAGGCCCTACGCTTGTGTCGACTCGTCCGACCGGGCCTCGTCGTCATCCTCATCCGGGGCGGCCGGCAGCTCGATGGTGAACGTCGACCCCTCCCCCGTACGCGACCAGACCGAAATCCGACCGCCGTTCTCCTGCACGCAGTGCTTGGTGATGGCCAAGCCGAGTCCCGAACCGCCGGTCTCGCGCGAACGGGCCGGGTCGACCCGGTAGAATCGCTCGAAAATGCGGTCCAGCGATTTGGCGGGGATGCCGATGCCCTGATCGACCACGCGAATGGTGACTTTGCCATCGCGCTCCCCCACGCCGACCGCCACAGTGGTGTGTTCGGGCGAGTAATGGATGGCGTTCTCTACGAGGTTCTTGACGGCGGTTTGCATGGCCTCTTTGTCGGCCTTGATCATCGGACCGTTCGTGGCTGGGCTGCCTGATTCTTCCAAGGAACCTTCGCCATCGGCCGGCTCCTCGACCTTCGTGGGTACTGACTGTCCGTTGACACTCAGTCGGATATCCACATGGCGGGAGTCGGCTTGGGTCTGATTGGCGGCGATGGCGGCGCGTGCCACATCCAGCGCGGAAATGCGCCGCGCATCGATCACGCTTTGCGGGCTTTGGGCTTTCTGCAAGTCGATAAGATGATGCACCAGTTCGGTCAGGCGCGCGGATTCCTTGGAGATACGGCCGGAAAAATACCGTACGGCGTCCGGATCATCGGCGGCGTCGGTCACGGTTTCGGCCAGTAGCGCGATGGCACCGGCCGGAGTCTTGAGTTCGTGCGAAACGTTGGTCACAAAGTCACGGCGGACGGCCTCGAAACGGCGCTGCTCGGACATGTCGTTGATGAAGATGGCGTACAGGTCATCGCCGATATCGCCAATGCGCACACGCAAATACAGCGTGTTGGACGGGCGTGACTGGCCGGCCTCCAGTCCTCGGCCATTAGAGGACGGATAGGAATTGCGATTGACCGGCAGCTGAACCTCACGCTCACGCATGCCACCGTCGGCGGCGGCCTGAGTGAGGATGTCCTCGACTTCACGCGAGTTGAGTCGGTCGCCGGAGACTAGGCCGAATGGCACTGAGCCGGGGCTTGAATATTGGACCAGACCGTTGCGGTCGGTGACGATCAGGGCTTCGGGCAGGACTTCAATCAGGCGACGCTCGGTGGGGCGCACGGGCGCATCATCACCGAATAGAGAATGCGTATCCTCGTCGCCGGACAGGTCCTGTTCGGCGGCGAGCCGGCCTGAAACGCGGCCTTTGTTGTAGGCGATGACGGCAACCCACACCAGTATCAGCGCGGCGAGCACCACAATCACGACGATCTGCCAGATATCCATGATTTCCAGAGTAAAACGTGCGAGGCGTAGTGAGATGCCTAAACTACGTAAGTTCGTCTATTGTTCATTTTTGGCGGGACGACATAACAAAATGCTCCCGCTGGCGGGAGCATAATATGGGGAGCTCTATTTACAGCTCGTAGTCCTTGTCCTTGCTTTCCTTGATCAGGAACAGAGCGAGCAGAGCGAGGGCAGTCATGATGGCCATGTACCAGCCCACACCGGCAACGCCGAACTTGGAGGTGACCAGTTACAGGCGCTTGACGATGTCGACAGCCAGACGGGCGGCGGTATCGGCGTATTCGGAGATGTCGAACTCCTTGAATACCTCGTAATCGGTGTCGGCGTTGTCAGAAAGGGCACGAATCACCAGTGCCGGCACGTTATTGCGGGCGGCGACCTGTGCCACGGCGGCGCCTTCCATCTCCACGGCGTCAGCCCCGGTGAGTCGGATGACCTCCTCGACCTTTTGGGGCGTGTCCACGAAGTAGTTGCCGGAGGCGATGATGCCGGTGATGTGGGTAATGCCCGCATTGGCAAGCGCCTCGTCGGCGACTTCCAGCAGACGGTCATCAGAGTGGAATTCCTCCACCGGAGCGTCCGCAGTGCCGGGCTTCCACTGGCCTACGAGCCGCATGTCAGTGTCGAGGTAGCGCAGGGTGCCGCCGAGCACCACGTCGTTGATGTGCAGGTGGGTGTTGAGGTTGCCGGCGATGCCGCTGAAAATCACGGCGTCCGGGGCAATCTCGTCAATCAGCAGCTGCGTGGTGGCGGCCGCATTGACCAGTCCCATGCCGCCTACCGTTGCGGCAACCTTGATGACGTCAGAACCGAAGGAGTCGACCGTGCCGGACACGATGTCAAGGCTGCCCTTGGCGGTGTGCGTCACATGCGTGAGCGATTTGGCGATCAGCGCCACTTCCTCATCCAATGCGCCAATAATAGCTACAGTTTTCATACCCATACGTAAGTTCCTTTCACAACACTTTCGGCTCCCCTTGTCAGGGGAGGTGGCCGCCGAATGGCAGGCTGAGGGGTAGAGACGTTTCGTTGCATTGCTCCCGCGAGAGAGCCGATGACGCAACTCAGTGCCAACGCCGTGTGGCTATGGCTTCCGCAAGCTCGCGCAGCAAGGCCTCGGTTTCTTCCCAGCTGATGCACTTGTCAGTAATCGACTTGCCATAGACCAGCTGATCAAGCGGCGCGGCCTTCTGATTGCCTCCTTCAATAAAGCTTTCCATCATGATGCCGGTAATACCCTGTTCGCCAGCTGCAATTCTGCTGGCAATATTGCGCACGACTTCGGCCTGACGATGTTCGTCCTTGCCGGAGTTACCGTGCGAGCAATCAACAATCAGACCATGCGAGGCTGCGGATTCGGCGGGCATTTCGGCGCGTACGTCTTCCATGGCTTTGGCCACGGATTCGGCATCGTAGTTCGGGCCGTGAATCGAGCCGCGCAACACCACATGGCAGTCCGGGTTGCCAAGGGTCTCGACTGCGCAGGCACGCCCCAGATGGTCAATGCCGAAGAACGTGTGCTGCTGAGCAGCGGCGAAGCAACCGTTGACCGCTGCCTTCACCGAGCCGTCAGTGGCATTCTTAAAGCCGACCGGCATGGAAAGCCCGCTGGCCAATTGGCGGTGGATCTGGCTTTCCGTGTTGCGCGCACCAATGGCGCCCCAACTCACCGCGTCCGAGATGAACTGCGGGCTGGTGGGCTCCAGAAATTCCGTGGCGGCCGCCAATCCTTCCTTCAGCACACCAAGCAAGGTTTTGCGAGCAAGCAACAGGCCCTTGCGAATATTGTGGCTGCCATCAATATCCGGGTCGTTGATCAGGCCCTTCCAGCCAATGGTAGTGCGCGGCTTCTCGAAGTACACGCGCATGACGATGAGCAGCTGTTCACCGAGCTCATCTTTCAGCTTGGCCAATCGGCGCGCGTAGTCCAGCGCGGCCTTCGGGTCATGAACCGAACAGGGGCCGACGATGACCAACAGCCTGTCGTCTTGGCCGTACAGGCACGCGCGAATCTCATCACGCGAGTAGGCGACGATTTCCTGAGCCTGATCAGTCAGCGGGAGTTCAGCGAGCACTTGCGCGGGCGTGGGCAGCGGCTCCAACTCCAATACGCGGCGGTTGATGATGCGACTGACACCCACCTGATCTTCCCAACGCGGCACATCAGTGGCAACGAGCGGGTTCTTCCCCTCCCCCATCGCCTGACGAATGGCGCGAAGCTCTTCTGGGGTGTTCAACGGCTGCGGACCGACTTGCAACGGATGCAGCGAATGTGCTGCTTCCTCCTGCTGCTGCATAACATCTCTCCTTGGGTCAGTATCCTTCCCAAGGATAAGGTGTCACGGGAACAAACTGACATGACCACCGTTATTGGCAAAAAATGCTCACTGAGTGGGTCTCAGTGAGCATTTTTACAAAGACAAAGCTATTTAGCCGAGCGGCGAGCGGTGACGGCGTCGGCTAGGGTGTGCAGCAGTTCGTTGGTGCGTTCCCACGGCACGCAAGAGTCGGTGACGGACTGACCGTAGACCAACTGGTCGAGCGGGGCCGGCTTTTGGTGACCGCCGACCAAGAAGCTTTCCATCATTACGCCGGTGATGCCTTGTTCGCCGTGCGCCAGGCGCTCAGCGATCTCTTCGATGACTTCGGCTTCGCGGTTTTCGTCTTTGCCGCAGTTGCCGTGGGCGGCATCGATGACGAGGCCATGCTGGCTCGGGCCGGACGCTTTGGAAGCCTTGAGGTCTTCCAGAGCTTGACGCACGGATTCGGCATCGTAGTTCGGGCCGTGGCTGGAGCCGCGCAGAACCAGATGGCAATCCGGGTTGCCTTTGGTTTCGGCGGAAATCACGCGACCGTCCAAGTTAATGGACAGGAAGTGATGCTCGAAGCCGGCCGCGAAGCAGGAATCGGCGGCGGCCTTGATGGAACCGTCGGTGGAGTTCTTGAAGCCCACCGGCATGGACAGGCCACTGGCCAGTTCGCGGTGGACCTGGGATTCGGTGTTACGCGCGCCGATGGCGCCCCAGCTGATCGCGTCGCAGATGTACTGCGGGGTGATGGGGTCAAGCCATTCGGTGGCGGCGGGCAGGCCGAGGCTCAGCACGTCGGTGAGCACCTTGCGGGCCAGCCACATGCCCTTACGAATATTGAAGCGACCGTCCAGATCGGGGTCGTTGATGAGGCCTTTCCAGCCGATGGTGGTGCGCGGCTTCTCGAAGTACACGCGCATCACGATCACGAGTCGGTCTTCCAACTCGCGCTTGACGGCAGCCAGCTTTTCTGCGTACTCGTGCGCGGCCTTCGGGTCGTGGATTGAGCAGGGGCCCACGATGACGAGCAGTCGGTCGTCGCGGCCGTTGAGCACATCGCGGATTTCCTGCCGCGAGTGGAGCACGAGCTCGCTCATCTCATCGGTGAGCGGCTGCTCCCTGAGGAAGGCACGCGGCGCGGGAATGGGGTCAAGCTGACGAATGTTGACATCGACGGTCTCAGGAAAGACGGCCTGCTCCCCCAAACGACGTTCGTCCTCGGAACTATCCGGACCACGTAGTGCTGCCATTGCTCGACTCCTTTCCTTGTATACGTACTGTCGGTATGTCGCCATAGACGCAAAAGCCCAACTATAGCAGTTTGTTACGGGGACTGCTTGTTGGGCCGGCAGTTATGGACTTTGGGTGGACTCGCCTGTGTGGACTCGCCTGCGGCGATGCTGTGTTGTTGTGCGGCCTGCGACCGCGGTCTCTCCCTCTGTCAGCGGCTTCGCGCTGACAGAGGGAGAGACCCTAGCAGCCGACAGGCTGCGAGAAAACACAGCATTGGCCGTCAGGCCGATTCCGGGAGGCTGACGAAGTCAGGCCAAAGCGCCCATCGGATCCCATGCGGGGAGCATGGTGGCTGGCTCTTCGAGGGCCTTCTGGTATTCCTCGGGCAACAGGGCCTTCGGGACGGCTACCTCGTAGACGTATTCGGTGAACCAGTCGTCGGACATGGTGAAGTAGCCCTTGTCGGCGATCTTGGCGCCCCAAGAGTTCTCCACGCGCCAGCGGCGGGTGGTGCCGTCGTCGGCCACGTCAACGCCGGCGAAAGCCATGGCGTGGTTCATGGCGGAGTCGCCGAAGCGCACGCGGGCTTCCTTGTCCAAATCGAAGTCCACGTCGTACACGCGGCCGTACTCGAACAGGTCGGTGGCCCAAGCGCCGTTCTCACGGTCCATGAACGGGTGGCAGTCGGCACCGAACCATACCGGAATGCCCTGCTCAACGAGAATCTGCTTGACGCAGTCCTTCATGAACTGGTTTGGCACGTTGAGGTACTCGGTGGCGTCGCCGCCAGCCACATTGCCGAGGTGCTCGATGCCGATCTTCTTGCCCTTGGCGTGCTCGGTGCGCGGATCGTCCACCAGGCACACGTAGTCCTCAAGATCAGCCGGACCCACGTACTTCTTCCAGAACTCAACCGGCGTAATCTCGCCGTCGCGGTGGAATTCGCCATCCTTGTCGGTCCATTCCCAGTCGAAGGAAACCGGCGGCTCGCCCAGGTGGATGGTCAGAATACGGTGGCCGGCAGCAGTGGCGTCGGCAATAATCGCCTCGACCTTGGAGGCATCGCCGTCAGCGGCGTACATGTGCGCCACGGCGGTGTGCAGCATGTGGCGCAGCTGGATGTTCATTTCACCGGTGTTCTTGGAGGATTCGGTCTCCGGGAACAGGTCCTTGGGCACAGCGCCGTACTTCTTGTACACGTTCATGGCCATGGTCCACTGGCCGCCATCGCCCATCACGTCGGCGAGCAGGTGCTGCATCAGGCGGGAGTCGGAAGGCTCTCCGGCAGCCACCAGAGCGGCCACATCCTTAAGGAAGTAGTTGACGCGCTCCAGCTTGTCGTAGTACATCGCGTAGTTCTGGGAGAACTCGAACTCCTTCAAGTTCATGTTCTTCTTGGCCACGAAACGGGCCACGTTCAGGGAGCTGAACAGCCAGCAGCGGCCGGAGCGATCCTGATGGGTGGCTTCGCCATTGTCAACGATGGTGGAGAAACGACGCTGCATCAGACGAGCGCGGTCATAATTGCGAGCCACCTTGTCGATGCCGGCGGCGGTCACCGCGTTCATGGCCAGACGGTTGGTGCCGCTCTGTGCGAAATCGCCGCGCAGGGTATTCAACGCTTCACCGGTCAGAGGCGTCAATTCACTCATGTCATACTCCTTCTGTGATGGTGCGCTTGTGGCGCAGATTCAAACGAATACGGCACCTGGCTCGAAAGCGCAGGTGCCGTAATTCTTACCGCTAGTAGTCTAATCGAAGGCCTGTCATTCGCCGTTCTGCTCAGATACGGCCGGATTCTCCTGAGTCGGGGCCTCCGGTTCGCCCTGTGTCTGGTGCTCGGACGGCTCAGACGATTCGGACTGCTCATTCTGCG
>ULPS01026863.1_pt1 | contig 10108 bp, 6 predicted proteins | sample 1953711 | NCBI WGS metagenome assembly ULPS01 (sample SAMEA4835635, study PRJEB28245) | human gut metagenome | biome: gut microbiome; material: fecal sample | place: Denmark | collected 2008 | reverse complement strand
CGGCGAGCTGCTTTGCCGCTCTTCTCGCATCGGCAAGGGCCGGTTTTAATTCCTTCAGAGTTATTTCTTTGTTCAGGACGCTTTCCACGGCGGAAAGCGTCTGTTCCATCTGATGAAAAATCCCGGGTTCTTCTTTGATCAGAGGAAGATAGTGTTCTTTTGCATAGGCGGACGCCCAACGGGTGAGCGTTTCCCTGCTCTGCGTTTCAATGAGACGCATCAGAGCCGCTGCCGTACTGCTGTTCATGTCTCCAAGCATTTTTCTGAGAGCTGCCATAAAATTATCCTTTACTGAAACTGCATTTCATAATAGTGGGCGTAAATGCCCTTCTTCTGAATAAGCTCTTCGTGGGTGCCCCGTTCTGCAATGCCGTTGTCCGCAATGACAAGAATTTCATCCGCACCATGAATGGTGGACAGCCGGTGGGCGATGGTGATGGTGGTGCGGTCTTTTGCGAGCACATCCAGACTCTGCTGGATCCAGCGTTCGCTTTCGTTGTCCAGGGCGCTGGTGGCTTCGTCCAGAATCAGGATGGGTGGATTCTTTAAAAATACGCGGGCAATGGAAATACGCTGCTTCTGGCCGCCGGAGAGTCTGGTTCCCCGTTCTCCCACAAAGGTATCGTAGCCGTCGGGAAGTGACTGGATGAAATCATGAATGTTGGCCTTTTTGGCGGCATCGATGATTTCATCCATCGAAGCGCCCGGCTTTCCGTAGGCGATGTTTTCCCGGACGGTGCCGCAGAACAGATAGACATCCTGCTGAACCACGCCGATCTGCCGGCGAAGAGACTGCAGGGTGAGGGTGCGCACATCCTGACCGTCGATGGTGATGCGCCCGCCGGTCACGTCATAAAAGCGGGGAAGCAGATTGCAGATGGTGCTTTTTCCGCTGCCGGAGGGACCGACCAGCGCGATGGATTTTCCCGCCGGAATCCGGAAGGAAACGTTGGAAAGCACCGGGGTATTGTCATCACTGTAATGGAAGGAAACATTTTCATAGGAAACGGAGCCCTTTACGTCCGTGAGCGGATGGGCGTCAGGAGCGTCCTCGATATCGGGATCCGTTTCCATGACGGCGATGAAACGGCTGAAGCCGGACATGCCCTTCTGAATCATTTCCGTCAGCTCCACCAGAATCTGAATCGGACTGATGAAAATGCCGATATAAAGGGCGTACATGGTCAGATCCGCCACATCCATCTGTCCCTTTGCGATCAGGAAGCCTCCGAACACCAGGGTGACGAGATACATCATACCCTGAAAAAACAGGTTGCTGCCCATGAAGGTTCCCATGCATTTATAGTTTGCATCTTTGGAAAGCAGAAAGCCCTGATTGCTTTTTCGGAATTTCGTGCGTTCTACATCCTCGTTGGCAAAGGACTGTACCACACGGATGCCGGCAAGCGTATCCTGCAGACTGGCGTTTACATCTCCGATTTTTTTCCGGTTGTCCATGAAGGTGATCTGCATCCTCTGGTTCTGGCTGAAGGAAAAAAGAAACATGACCACCACCAGCACAGCCATGGGAATGGCGAGCCTCCAGTTGATGAGAAACAGAAAAACAAAGGCGCCAATAACCTTAATCAGTGAAATAAAGAAGTTTTCCGGAGCATGATGGGCGCATTCCGCGATATCGAACAGGTCGGAAACAAGCTTGCTCATCATCTGGCCGGAATTGTTCTGATCATAATAGGAAAAGGAAAGCTTTTCATAATGATCGAACAGCTGCTGGCGCATGTCCCGTTCCATGTTTGCGCCCATCATATGGCCCTGATAGCTGACGTAATATTTGCACAGGCTCTGAATGACATACATGAGAAAAAGACCGATTCCCAGAGGAAGGAGCGCCCGCATGATGACGGAGCTTTCTCTGGTGAAAAGCGTCGCGGCCAGAGACCGCAGCAGCTGCGGATAGATCAGATCCACGATGCTGATGATGGCCGCGCAGATCAGATCCAGAAAGAAAACGGTCTTATAGGGTGCATAGTAGCGGATAAATTTTTTCAGTGTCTCCATGATTCCTCCTCAGATGTGAAATTCAGATTCTCCACCGGCGGTGGGACCTGCATGACAGAATCATACTAACACAATCGTCGAGGGGAGACAAGCGGGAAGCGCTTTACAATTTTTTAATGGAAAATTTCTTGCTTTTCAAAAATCCTCTTTCTATAATAAATTTAACTTCCTTAAAATCTGAAAGAAAGCGTAGTGATAGGTGATGAACTATTCTCTGGAAGCAATGCTTTACGGGATGCAGTTCAGAAGGCTGATGGAAAAGGAGCTTGGGCCGGTTCAGAAGGAATATGGCATATACAGAATCGATATGGAGATTCTGCTGTATCTGAGCAGGGCCGGGGAACGGAATACCCCGAAGGATATGCTGGAACTTGGAATGTTCACGCGGGGCCACATTTCTCAGTCTCTCAGCCGACTGCAGAAAAAGGGGTATGTTGTTATGGAGCAGGACTGCAGGGACCGCAGGTGCATCCACAATCATCTCACTCCGGATGCCATGATCGTGATTGGACAGCTCAGTCAGGTGTATGAAAAGGTACACAGCATTGCGCTGAATGGAGTGACGGAAGAAGAGAAAAGGATTCTGGCAGGCATCGCTCAGAAGGTCAGCAGAAACATCAATCATGCAATTTCGGACTGAAAAAAGTGGAAGGAAAAACGGGCAGAGTGCTGATGCCGTTCTTTTTTCAGGTATATAGTTTAAAAATAAAATATTTATTTCATAAATTATATGGTACCTTTAAAATCGAGGAAGGCATACACTTTGCGGAATTGTTGGAGTAGAATAGAGGTGGATGAATGGAAAAACTGAAAGAAAAGGTGAGCGAATCACTTGCGAGCGTTCTGCCGATCACCGCCATTGTGCTGGTTTTAAGCATTCTGGTGGTTCCCATGGAAATCGGGGCGATCGCCCTCTTTCTGGTAGGGGCGGTCATGCTGATCATCGGCATGGGCTTTTTTGAACTGGGCGCAGAGATTTCCATGACCCCGCTGGGCCAGGGAATCGGCGGAGAGCTTGTGAAGAAAAGGAAAATCTCCCTGATTGTGATTGTCTGTTTCGTCATGGGCGTTCTGATCACGATTTCGGAGCCGGATCTGCAGGTGCTGGCCAATCAGGTGGCTTCGATTCCCAATCAGGTGCTGATTTTGACCGTGGCGGTGGGCGTCGGCATTTTTCTGGTGATTGCCGCGCTGAGAATCCTGTTTAAGATCAGCCTGCCGAAGCTGCTGACGGCGATGTATGTGATGCTGTTTCTTGTGGCGCTTGCGGCTCCGTCGGAGTTCCTGGCGGTGGCCTTTGATTCCGGCGGCGTGACCACGGGGCCGATGACGGTTCCCTTTATCATGGCCCTGGGTGTGGGCTTTTCCGCGGCCCGAAGCGATAAAAACGGAGCCAGCGACAGCTTCGGCCTGATTGCCCTGTGCAGCGTCGGCCCGATTTTGATGGTGCTGCTCCTTGGAATTTTTTATCATCCCACGGATGCGGTCTATACGGCGGTGGTCATTCCCGAACTTGAGACCACCTGGGATGTGGTGCGGGAATTTGCGCACATGCTTCCCCAGTATGCAAAAGAGGTGCTGACCAGCATGGCGCCGATTCTCATTGTGTTTCTGCTGTTTCAGCTCGCAATGCACAAATATCACAGAAAGCAGTTCCTCCGGATGGGTGTGGGCTTTGTCTATACCATCATCGGCCTGACCCTGTTCCTTACGGGCGTCAATGTGGGCTTCGCCCCTGTGGGAAGTCTGTTGGGAGAAAAGATGGTGGAAGGCCCCTTCCTGTGGCTGCTGGTTCCGATCGGTATGTTGATCGGTTACTGTATCGTAAAAGCGGAGCCGGCGGTACAGCTTTTGAACAATCAGGTGGAAGAGGTGACCGGCGGGCTGGTTTCCCGCGGGCAGATGAATCTGTGCCTTTCCATCGGCGTGGCCTGCGCGGTAGGACTTGCCATGGTGCGTGTGCTGACCGGGCTTCCGATTTACTGGATTCTGATTCCGGGCTATGTGATCGCGCTGGCGTTAAGCTATTATGTTCCGCCGGTTTTTGTGGGTATTGCCTTTGACTCGGGCGGTGTTGCCAGCGGTCCCATGACGTCAACCTTCCTGCTGCCGCTCACCATGGGCACCTGTACGGCACTCGGAGGAAACGTGGTGACGGATGCGTTCGGCGTGGTGGCTCTCGTTGCGCTCGCCCCCCTGATCGCTATTCAGATCATGGGAGTTCTGTATAAATTCAGGCTGAAAAATGCGCCGAAGGCAGAAGAGGTGCTGCCGGATGAAACGATCATTGAACTGGAGGAAGAGTAAGGTGCAAAATGGAGGAATGCATATGAAAACAGAATTATCTCCGCTTCGTATGGTGATGATAATTACGGACACGGAGGCAGAGAAGAAGATGAACCGTCTGATGACCGAAACCGGGCTGCCGGTCTGCTTCCGGTGCCGGGCGCAGGGAACCGCCAAAACAGAAATTCTGGATATCTGCGGCCTTCAGGGCAGAGCCAGGATGATCACGGCAGTCATTGTACCGAGAAAGATGGTAAACCGCCTCTATGACAGGCTGGAGGCGCTGATCCAGATCGGAAGACGGGGAAAGGGCGTTGCTGTCAGCGTTCCCGTGAACAGCGTTCAGGAGAGTATGATGAAGCTTTTGAATGAAGAGGCGCTGGGAAAAATGAAGGAGCTCATAGAAAGGGATGAACAGAAAATGAAAAGCGAATCAAAATTTTCCATGATCATCGTATCGGTGGCGGAGGGATACAGCGATGCCGTCATCGACGCTGCATCGAAGGCCGGGGCAAAGGGCGGCTCCGTTCTGCGCGGAAGAAAAAGAGGCAGCGAAGCCATGGTTCAGTTCCTCGGAATTTCCATGCAGGAGGAGCAGGAATTTGTCATGATCATCGTGCCGAAGGAAAAGAAGGGAGAGATCATGGCTGAAATCGGCGCGGCCTGCGGCCTGCGCACCGAAGCCCACGGAATCATTCTGTCCATTCCGGTGGACGAGGTGGCGGGGATGGAATAATTTTTGGAAAAAAACTGCTTGACCCTCCCGGAACGTCATGGTTTAAAGTGTGGTTATCAGGAACCGAAGGAAAGGAGATAATCCCATGAGAACCGTGAAGGAAATATCGGATCTGACAGGTATCAGCGTGCGCACGCTCCACTATTATGACGAAATCGGTCCCCTGGAACCGACCGGGAAGAGTGAGGCGGGATACCGGCTTTATGACGATAAGGCGTTGGAAACATTACGACAGATATTGTTTTTCCGTGAATTTGATATTCCTCTGAAGGAAATCAGGGCGATTATGGAAAATCCGGTTCTTGATCAGGAAAAATCCTGCTGATGCAGAGAAAAATGCTTGTGGCAAAAAAGGAACGCATGGAGCGGCTGAATTCTTTGCGGATGCGCTGGAGGCATTCTATCAGAAATAGCAGGATAAAAGAATAACAGGCAATAAAAATCCGCCGGTCCGGGAAAACTCAGACCGGCGGATTTTTATTGCTGTGGGAGAAACGCCCCTGCGGGCGTCACTTTCCTGTGTACAGGGCGGATGCGGAGGCCGCTCCGCTCCTGCGGCAGGACTCAGGAGGACCGCTTCAGGCTCTTTCCCTCTGCAGCCTGTTTTACGTTCATGATCAGCATCTGAAGCCGGTTTTCGATGTTGGCGAAGCTGATGTCCGGGTCGTAGTCCAGGGTCAGGATCTGCGCGTCAGGATAGAGGGACTTCAGGCGTTTGGTGATGCCGCGTCCCACAACGTGGTTCGGCAGGCAGCCGAAGGGCTGCAGGATGACGAACGCGCGGCAGCCTTCCTTCGCGTGGTGGATGATTTCACCCGGGATCAGGATACCTTCGCCGGTATCGAAGGTGTGGTAGATGATCGGGTCGCTGTCCTTCGCCAGATCCGGCAGACGGCAGGGAGGCTCGTACAGCGGATGTGCGGAGGCGATTTTGTCCGTGGCCTCATGAGCCAGGTCAAAGATCACATCCGTGGCGGCATACCAGCCCTTTTCCATCAGATTGGAGTCCAGGTGATATTCCCGTACCTGGCTGCCTCTGGAAAAGTAGGTCTTCTGGATCACGTCGGTCATGGAAGCCTCAATGATCTCCAGGCCGTTTTTCTCCAGATAGGCTTCGATGTCATGGTTTGCGCCGGGATGGAAATTCAGCAGGTATTCGCCCACGATCAGCACCTTCGGCCGTTCCTCGCTCCTGTCATAGCGAACCGCCTTTAACAGTTCGATGGCTTTGGCAAAGCCCTTTTTCGCCCCGCGGATACCGCTCTTTTCCAGCCCTTCCGAAAGGGCGTCCAGGCCTTCCTCAAAGGCTCTGTCCGCGGCGCCCTCCTCCAGCTCATAGGGCCGGATCTTTCTCAGCAGGCTTTCCATGGCGTCGATCATGGGAAGGGCGTAGGCGATGCGCATGGAGGTGAGCAGGTTCATCTTGAAGCCGGGATGGAGCTGGTGGGCGTCATGGTCGTCGTTGGTGAGGATGGGAACCTCCGGGAAGCCGGCGTCATCCAGCGCCTTTCTGAGCAGCCTGCTGTAGTGGGTCAGGCGGCAGTCTCCCATGTATTTTCCCATGCCGATGGCAACGTTTTTGGTGTCATATTTTCCGCTCTTGAGAGCTGCGAGTGCTTCTCCGATGACCATCTGGGCAGGAAAGCAGATATCGTTATGTACATATTGCTTGCCGTAGCGGATCGCTTCCTCCCGTCCCAGCTCCAGAGATTCGGTGCGCAGCCCCTGTCCGGCGAAGGCGGCGGCCATGATTCGGCTGAATGCGTGGGAGGTGTTGGGAACCAGAACCAGTTTTTCCCTGTCGGCGGCGGTGAATTTTACCGGATAGGGCTCCGGAAGCTCCCGCACTTCCTCTTTTTCCCCGCGCTCCCTTCTTAAGGACAGAGTCTCCAGGAAGGAGCGGACACGGATGCGCAGCGGTCCCTGAATGTCGCTTTCATCCAGCTTTAAAACCAGAGGCGTCTTTCCTGAGATTTCCCGCATCAGGCGGATAATTTCATCGGAAAGATAGGCGTCGTGGCCGCAGCCGAAGCTGACGATCTGGACGTATTCCAGCTCGGGGCTTCTGGCGGCGAGCATGGCGGAGGCGAGCATTCTGGCGTGGAAGTTGTTGACGATTTCCACTGTGCTCCTGCTTAAATCCACCGATTCCACTCCCGGAAGGGAATCTACGGTGAGCACCGGGATGCCCTGAGAGGTAAACATTTCCGGCAGGTCGTGGTTGACCAGCGCGTCGTTCTGGTAAGGGCGTGAGGCGAGCACCACGGCGTAGATTCCCTGCTTTTTCACATCCTCCATCACCTTTTTTCCCGCCTCTTTCAGGGCAGCGTGAAAGGCTTTTATGGCCGCGTCTCCTGCCTGAATGGCGGCCTTTGTATCCGCCTCGGAGATCTGGAAGGTTTCCGCCATGTATTTCGTAAGCTGGCTGTCCCTGTCATGGTTGGTACGCCAGTGGAACATGGGCATATCCAGAGGAATGCCGAAGCGCTCCTGCGGATTATCCGAATTGCGTATGACCAGAGGATATCCCTTTACCACCGCGCACATGGACTGACTGGTATCGGAAGTGTTTTCCGAAGGGACGGAAGCGATGGAGGGCAGGAAGATGCGGTCCACCTTCTGCTTGGCCAGATTGCGCAGATGTCCGTGCACCAGCTTGGCGGGAAAACATACCGTGTCCGAGGTGACGGCGGAAAGCCCGCTTTCGTACATGGCCCGGCTGCTGGGAGCGGAAAGCCGTATCGTGAAGCCCAGACTCCGGAAGAAGGTGCTCCAGAAGGGCATGGTGTCCCAGAAGGAGAGCACCCGGGGCAGGCCGATGACGATACCTCTGTCGGCAGGCTGTATGGAAAGGGGATAGTCCTGAAACAGCAGCCGTTCCCGCAGCTTAAACAGGTTCGGCGTGCGTTCCCGTTCCTTCTGTTTTTCCTTTACCGCGGCGATGACGGAAGCCTCTTTGGGATCGCCTACCACTTCGCCCCGTTCGCAGCGGTTGTTGGTCACCCAGCAGCTTCCGTTGGAAAAACGCAGGATCGTCCGTTTGCAGTGGTTGCCGCAGAACGGGCAGGGGGAATCCTCCGCCTGGGAATAGGAAAAGTCCTGCATGGCGTCCAGGCCGATGAAGGTACGCTTCGGCTCCGTCCCTAAAGCGAGCTGCTTTTCCCGGTTTTCCTTCGCCAGGATGGCGGCGCCGATGGCTCCCATCACGCCGGGATAGGGCGCGCGCACGACCTCCCGTCCCAGGTACTGCTCCAGAGCGCGCAGCACCGCGTCGTTGCGGAAGGTGCCGCCCTGCACTACGATTTTGTCGCCGAGAGAATCCAGATTGGAAACCCGGATGACTTTGGTGAACACATTTTCAATGATGGATCGGCACAGGCCTGCCATGATGTCCTGAGGCTGTCTGCCGCTTCTCTGGGCGGTGACGATGCTGCTGTTCATGAAAACGGTGCAGCGGCTTCCGAGGGCTGCCGGGCTGTCGGAGGCAAAGGCCGATTCCGCGATCTGTTCCACCGGGATGTGAAGAGTCGCTGCGAAGTTTTCCAGGAAGGAGCCGCAGCCGGAGGAGCAGGCCTCGTTGACCACGATGTTGGTGATCACGCCCCGGTCCAGCCAGATGGCCTTCATATCCTGTCCTCCGATGTCCAGAAGAAAGGTGGCGTCCGGCACGTACTTTGCCGCCGCTCTTGCATGGGCCACCGTTTCCACCACATGATATTCCGCGCTGAAGGCGCGCTCCATCAGAAGCTCTCCATAGCCTGTGGTGCCGACGGCAAGGATGGAGAGGGGAGTCCCGGCCGCATCCCATTTTTCCTTCATTTTCCACAGCGCCTTTCTTGCCACCTCAAGTGGTTCTCCCGCGTTGGAGGCATAGAAGGAATCCAGAAGGTTTTCGTCCTCGTCGATCAGAACGAATTTGGTGGTGGTGCTGCCGCAGTCGATGCCGAGATAGGCACGCACAGGCTCAGATGCGGGTCTGGCGTTCCGGACCTGCTTCCCGTCCGCCTCCGCCGGAACGGCACGGACCTGCTGTCCGTCTGCCTGAGCACTTCCTTCCGCTTTTTTCCGGCCGGGGCAGAAGCTCTGTTCCGGCAGCGCGTGACGGCGCAGAAATTCTTCCTTTTCCTCTGCCGATTCAAAGAAGAGGGGCGTGGTTCCCACATTTTCAACCTGGATTGCCTCATGAAGTCCCTCCAGAGTTTTCAGCAGGCTGTTCAGGTCTATGGGAGTGCGGCTCTGTGCGAACAGGCTGTCCAGAGAAAGCGCCGCTCCATAGGCCACGATGGTTTCCGGATGCTCCGGCACCAGAATCTCATCTTCCGAGAGGTTCAGACGCTGGGCAAACACCCGGATCAGCGTCGGATTGAAGGTCATCGGGCCGCCTTCAAACAGCACGGGACCGCGGATGTCCAGTCCCTGTGCCAGGCCGCCGATGGTCTGCTTCGCAACGGCATGGAAGGAGGAGAGTGCCAGGTTTTCTTTGGAAACGCCCTGGTTCAGAAGGGGCTGGATGTCCGTCTTGGCATAAACGCCGCAGCGGCCGGAGATGTCATAGACCGTTTCGCCCTGTGCCGCCGTCCGGTTCAGATCCTCCACAGGAATGCGCAGGATGGCGGCAACCTCGTCCAGAAAGGCGCCCGTACCTCCGGCGCAGCTTCCGTTCATCCGCATGTCCGCCACCTCAAGCTGGCCGCTCTGCGCGTCTTTGCGGAAAAACAGAACCTTGGCGTCCTGGCCGCCCAGCTCAATGGCGGTGTTTACATCTTTGTACAGCTTCCGGATGGCGATGGAGTTTGCCACTACCTCCTGTACATAGAGAAGGCCGAGCCGGTCCGAAAGCGTCTTGGCACCGGAGCCGGTGAGGGCGAGGAAAAATTCCGCCCCCGGAAATTTTTTCAAAAGCTCTTTCAGGCATTCGATCACGCTCGCTGCCTGCTGGGCGCTGTGCCTGCGGTAGACGGAATGGATGGTCCGTCCGTCCCGGGCGTCCAGAACGACCGTTTTGGTGGTGGTTGAGCCGATATCGATGCCGGCAAACAGGATTTGTTTCTTTTCAGTATTCACAGT
>ULPS01036669.1_pt1 | contig 10164 bp, 6 predicted proteins | sample 1953711 | NCBI WGS metagenome assembly ULPS01 (sample SAMEA4835635, study PRJEB28245) | human gut metagenome | biome: gut microbiome; material: fecal sample | place: Denmark | collected 2008 | reverse complement strand
CTGAGATCGTAAATCGAAAACCAAGATTTATATGTATTGAAAATCTGAATGTCAGCGGAATGATGAAAAACAGACATTTATTGTTGCAACAAAGAATGTAGAATAATAGAGAAGCAATAAAAGCGACAGAATATAGATTGTAAGACTGAATATAATAAAAAAGACCGAGAAGCTTCAGAAAATAAGCTTTTTCGGTCTTTTTCATACCATAAGAGATTGACCAAAGTTCATATTTTATTGAATTGACACGATATGCCAAATTACTTATAATTCTATCATATGTGTTTATGAGTAATTGTAATATTAACGTGGGCAGTTTAAAAGCTCCCGGAGTTAGAGTATGAAAAATAACAAAAAGAACAAAAAGAGAAAGAATGACCTTAGGCATTTAAGCAGAAAAGAACTGATCGATCTGATCTGTGATATGAGAAGGCCAAATCCTTCAAAAGAAGCTCCGACGATAGAAGAAGCTGAGAAAGAACAAAAAAGATTAAATCGTCGCGCGGCTTATCGCCAGACCTTCCGCGGTACAGCTGCAGTGCTGATCGTTGTGGCAGCGATCTCCGTGCTTGTGGCGACCTTGTGGATGCCGGTCCTGCAGATCTATGGTTCTTCCATGTCACCGACTCTGGAGCGGGGGCAGATCGTAATCTCAGTAAAGAACAAACATCTGAAAACCGGAGATATTGTTGCATTCTGGCAGGGCAACAAGCTTCTGGTCAAACGTGTGATCGCAGGCCCTGGGCAGTGGGTTGATATTGATGCAGGTGGAGTGGTAACGGTTGACGGCCAGACGATTGATGAACCATATCTTAAAGAAATGTCACTTGGGAACTGTGATATTGAGCTTCCGCATCAGGTGGCAGAATCACACTGGTTTTTTATGGGAGACAACAGAGCTACGTCGGTCGATTCAAGAACTGCGTCCATAGGAGATGTCTCAGAGGATCAGATTGAAGGGCAGATCGTATTTCGGATCTGGCCATTGAATGCAGCAGGAAGTATAAGATAAAAATAACAGAGTGAAAAATCTGGATAATAAATGTCCGTGTTATATAAAAAGTATCGAAGGGAAAGACGGAAAAGAAAGGCATCAGATACACCAGAAAAGAGTAGGTGAAACTGTGCAAAATAAGGGAACAGATTATATCAGAAGAATCTTAAGGGATAAGGCCCGGCAGAAACGTTGGAGACGAATAATGCTGTGCCTTTCTTGTATAGTTGTTTTCTGTACAATATATGTACTGATTCTTCCGGCAATAACGCTGGAAAAGAAGACAACGTGTGAAGAGGAACAGAGCGCAATACAGGAAGAACAAAACCTGGTACAGGAAGAGGACGAAAGCATCGTCCAAAGTGATGATTCAGATGAAGTGAATTTGTATCGTGCGAGCCAATTGAAGAGGAAACCGATGACATCGAAGATGTCGAGATCACCGAAGACCCGGAAGAAGAGATGGACGTTGATTTTGCTTCAGGAGAAGAAGATGCCATTGTAGCGGCAGCAGACGAGACAGTGATACCAGAGGCAGGTGCAGCAGACGGATTTGATCTGAGTGCGGCGGGGACAGAAGCTGCAGAGAAACGTAAGTCTGTCAAACTTTCCTACAAAAAAGCGGATGGAACATGGCAGGAATTTAGCCAGGAGGAGGTATCTGGAAACCCTCCAGTCAAACTGGAGGTCGAATATGAGAAGGTACAGATCAGTAATTTACTAAAATCTTATAATCGTAAACTGACATACCAGCTTCCGGATCTGCTTCGTAATGTAACGACAGCAGGCAAAATTATGGAAGGTAGTCAGCAGGTAGGAACTGTTACCTGTCAGGATGGAAAAATTGTTGTCGAGTTTGATGAGCCCTATCTCCAGGGACTGCTGAATAAGGGAGATACTACAATTGCCGGCGATTTTTATGCAGAGGGCAAGGTGAATTTGAGTCAGTTAAATCCAGATGGTACAACAACACTTTCAACTGCAGATAAGACCTATCAGTTAAATTTCGGCCCTGATGCCGTTGCAAAGTATGGACAGATAAACATTGAGAAAACATGTGACAGTCAGCAGGCGATATCCACAGAAAGTGGAAATTACCTTGCATATACAATTACTGTGACGGCAGGGGAAGATAGATGCCCGGATGTCTCAGTGGTTGACACGATTATGAGCAATTTGGATTGCGTGGATTCTTATGCAGAAATTAGTACGACAGTCCAAACTCTTACTGCTGATCAGAATGGGCAGAAACCATATGAGACGATTGAACAAGATAAGAACCATGGAACAATCCGCACTAATGAGTCGGGAAGTATGGTCTGGGGAATTGGCAACATGGCAGCATATGAGAGCCGCACGCTTACATATTATGTAAAGCTGAAGGATGATGTTAATTTAAGAAATAAAGAGATAAAAAATAAAGCAGCTGTGTATTCGAAAGCCTATGAGAGAGCTTATAAAGAGGCATCCTTTACACCGAAAATCGCGTATGACATGCCGAAGAGTCAGGATGGAGATATTGTTCGGAACAGTGATGGAACATATACCATTACATACAGACTTAATTTTACCCTGAAAAAAGACACAAGTAATTACGCATTAAAGAATTTTGAGTTCAGAGATTTGCTGGATGCGTCTGATATACGGACAGATCCAAAAGCTCTTCCATATATCAGTTACAATCGTGAGTCGTTAAATTTATATGTGAAAAAAGATGGAAGTTCTGAGTATACGCTGGTAGATAAAGAAGATTACACTGTAAGCTGGGCAAATGGTAATGATAACTATGTAACGCCCTGGAATGATTCAAAGAATAATCCAACTCGATTTAAGATTACAGGGGCAGCGGATAGACCGATAACTGTGAAACCGGGTGATTCCTATTATGCGACTTATACAGTCACAGTCAAGCCGGAAGCACTGGCAGCAATGCAGGCAAACAATGTAGATGTGAAAAACCGATATTATGCATATGCATCGAATGCAAAGTCTGACTCTGGAGGTGCTTTTGATCAAGTTTGGTGCGGAGTAAATGTCGGAAACTATAAGTGGGATGAGAAAACAGTCGGAACCGGAACTGAGACAGAGCAGACGTTCATGATGAGCGGCGATAAGTATGAATATAAGTCATCTGAGTCATCTGCCAAACTGGAAAAGTCCGATTCTCAGACAGACACCTCATTCACCGTCCCTGCCGGAAGTTACCCATATACCGTAGATGTCAATCAGACACTGGGTGAGTGGGATGCAACGGAGGTGTCGATGACGGACACACTAAGTTCGGATAAGATGAAATACATCGGATATGCAAAAGTAGAAGCCTGTGAGTACAATTCAGATACGAAAGAATATGAAGTAAAAGACACAAAATGGGTGAAGATTGATGGTTTAAGTTCGTTTACTCTGAAACCATTGGATCTTGGATGGAGTAATAAGAATTATGCTTACAGTAATAAGAATTATGCTTACAGATTTATCTACTATGCAAAGCCGACAGACAGCAATTTTAGCGAGGTAAAGGTCACTAATACATTCTCATTGTCAGGAAAGGTGATAAGAGGAAAGAATAGTTTCCAACTTGACGGGATATCTTCTCAGGGAGAGGTGACAGTCTCCGGTTCGTTCAAAATGAATGTCAAAAAAGAATCCTGGTATTATGAGGAACCAAAAACAGACGCGACAATCTGGCAAAATGGAAAACTCTACTGGGTGATCGAAGTATCAGGAACGGCAATTATGAATGATACAACTTTCCGGGATGCCATATCAAAGGACTCGAATTTGACAGATTCTTATCTGCATTCAGATTCACTGGCAGGAATATATATGGGAAAATTGTCAGATGATAAGACGATCACCGGGTACGGTAGTCTGGAGGAACTTCAGAATACTGAAGGACTTACAGATGTAACTAATAAGTTTACGCCGGTACTGACTAATGATAAAAAATTTACAGGTACGGATAATTACAGTGAACTGTCATTAAAGGCAATGGATAAGATTACGCTTGGAGAAAACAAGCTTTACTTCATCATAAGGACAGAACCTCAGTTATTGCCGACAAAATATCGAGATGCTTTTACATATAGAAATCATATCAGTACAAGCGACGATGGCAATACCTGGATAGACCATGGCAGTGCAGATAAGCTTCTGTGTGGAGGTGCAGACATCCTGAAGGAACTTGGACAGACATTTACCTATGACGGAACAACAGTAACCAGTAAGGAAGACGGTGCGGATAAGGGCAATAATAAAACGATCGTCACAAATGCACTGCCGGGTGCAGGGCAGTATGCGGCCTGGGCATTTAAGGTGAACTATGCAGGGGAACTGTCAGGAACCTATCGGGTGTTGGAGACAATACCGAATGGTATGGAACTGGCATATATTCGAATCAAATGGGTTGGAGGTCAGAACTTTAATACAATTAACTCAAAAGAGAATTCAGGCCTGGAGACATCTGGTTGGACGAAAAAAACAATTTCGGCTGCAACGGATAATGGAGGACAATATAAGACAACAACCTATTATGTTAAGGGTGATCAGGCTCTGATCGAATTGGGTGATTTTACAGCAGGGAAAAAGAGAGATGATTATTCTGTTGACGTGCAGGTTGTATGCAGGGTGACAGACCCGGATGTACTGCTTGGAGGAGAAGAAAAAACATTTATGAATTATGTTACACTCCAGACAGCAGATGGACAGGCTATCAGCACAGCGACTTCCCCGGCAGAAATAACACCGAAGAAAATTGCGAAAACATTTACGACAACAAATCCGGTAAGTGAAAAAATAAATTTCACAATTGAGGCAAATCAATTCGGAGCGGCACTTTCAACAAAAGATGGCACAACACTTACATTGATTGACAAACTGAGTTCCACGCTGATTCTGGACACGGAAACGATCAGAGTAATTAATTCAAAAACGAAAGCTCCTGTTACGGATTATACAGCTTTGCTTGATGCAGATAATACACTGAAAATAGTGATTCCCCGTAACATACCGGTTACGATCACCTATACTGCAGTAGTGAATGCACCGCCGGGACAAGCAGTAAGTTTCTCAAATGAAGCATACTGGGAGAACTATTCTTCTGCCGGTGGAGACAGTGTGGAAGAGAATAATTATTCCTATGCTGCCGGCGGAACAGTAGGTGCTGGAAAGAATATGAAGCTGAAAATCATCAAGAAGGACCAGAACAATCTGTTAGCTACATTGCCGGGGGCTGTATTTAAGATGGTTCCGTGCACAGTGGTAGATGGTCAAATTAAAGACGACAATACTAAGATGTGGACAGGAACAACAGATCAAAATGGGGAAATTCTCTTTGGAGAAGGCTCAGGTTCGAACCATGCAATGGATTATAACACCATCTATAAAGTGACCGAGGAAACGGCACCGACCGGATATGTGGCAGACAGTAAACCAATCTATATTATGGTTCCAAGGAAAGTTGATGGTGTGTCAGATTACTCGAATGACGTAAAACAATGGATGCAGATGAAGGATCCAGAAACTCAGAAAGAATTGATCCATGTACAGTATCAGTCGACCTATGAACTGACTGTCCTCAACCACAAAGGTGAGATTACGGTGGAGAAGAAGTTCAAGGATCCCGGTGGTCATGATGCGAATCCGGTGAGCGGAACGTATAAGTTTGGACTGTATGAAAATGCAGACGGAACAAACACGACAAATTCAACAAATCCAGCCGGAACTACATCAATCACAGCACCGCTTCAGACGATTACCATTACATATAATGCAGCAGAGAAAGATTCCAAGACAGCAAAATTCACGAATTTGGATTTGAAAAAGACATATTATGTTTTTGAACTTGATGATAACGGAAATCCGATTAAAGATTCTGCCACAGCTGCGACTGTGAATAAAATGGAATATTTTACATCGTATGAGAAACCACAGACTGGAGGTACGGCAACAGGGGGAAACAGCGCAGTCAGTGGAGACACGGTGACGGTTACCAACCAGATCCGTGTGAAAGAACTGCCTTCTACAGGCAGTTATGGTCCCCTTATTTTCAGGCTTGCAGGAGCGGTATTAATATTCTTCGCCGGACTGCAGATGCTGATCAATATAAAAAGAAGAGCCTGTAACAACAGGTAATACAAAGGAGAAGGAAGATGAAACTGATTAAGAAAATTGCTGCCATTATGCTCTCTGTTATCATGGTATTGGGAATGGCCAGCGTGGTAAGCGCAGAAGAAGGTGGAGCAGCAGCTGCAGGAACAATTACAATTAATAAAGCAGCAAAAGGTGAAACGTATAAAATATACCGCATTCTAGATTTGGAAAGCTATAGTGGAAATAATTTTGCTTATAAGGTCAGAACATATGAATCATCATCAACATATAATTGGAGTACATTCATTAAAGATACAGATATAGCAAATACTTATGTAAAAATTGATAATAATTATGTGACTTGGATAGGTGAAGAGACAGCAGAGAGAAAAACAAATTTTATAAAAAAAGCATTGGAATATGCTCATCCGTCAGATACTTCAACTTCGAAAATAGAGGCAGATGCAACAGAGGTAGCGAATGGGGAAACGGTAAAATTTGAGAATCTTTCTCTTGGATATTATCTTATAGAATCCAGTACAGGAACACTCTGTGCACTTGATACGACTCATAAAGATATTTCTATTGATGAAAAGAATAATATTCCTTCAGTAGAAAAGAAAGTTAAGAAAGCAGATGGTACTTGGGAAGATAATAATACAGCAAGTATTGGTGATAAAGTAGAATTCAAGACGACAATTACGGCACAGCCTGGAGCAAGGAAGTATGTGCTGCATGATAAGATGGATGAAGGATTGACATTTGATATAAACTCTGTACAGGTGAAATTAAAGAAAAATGATGGAACAACAGAAAATGCAGTAGAGGATTCTGCGTTTAAGGTAAAGAGCAGTGAATTAGAAAATCCAAATCCTTGTACTTTCCATGTTGAATTTACTCAGTCCTTCTGTGACAAACTTGCAGCCAACGACCAGATTATCGTTACCTACTCTGCAACTCTGAACGAGAATGCAGTAATTGCAGGAGAAGAAAATAAGAATGAAACATGGCTAAGTTATGGAGATAGTAGTACAACAACTCATGATACAACAACCACAAAAACCTTTGAAATTCCAGTATTCAAATACACAAAAGATGGAACGAATGAAACAGCACTTGCAGGGGCAACCTTTACATTAAGTAAAAATCAGAATGGAACAGATCCAATTAATCTTGTAAAGAATGCAGCAGAAGGTACTTACCGTGTAGCAATGACCAGTGAATCAAACACAGTGACAGAAGTAACTACTCCAGAGACAGGTAAATTCGCAATCCAAGGTCTTGATGCTGGTACATATTATCTTAAAGAAATTAAAGCGCCAAAGGGTTACAACAAACTGAAAGATCCAGTGAAAGTAGTCATTGCCGAAAACGGAAATATTACTGTTGGCGAAGACTCAACAATTGTAACAGAAGTCAAAGTCCTGAACAACACGGGTACTATCCTCCCATCCACAGGTGGCAATGGTACAAGTCTAATCTACTTCTTGGGTGCAGTTCTTGCACTTGTATCCGGTGTGGTATTGATCACAAAGCAACGAATGAAAAATAATTAAAGTAATTTCGCTGTGCGGGGAATGGGCATTCCCTGTACAGCAGCAAGGAGAGGATTGTAAGATGAGAAAGCATGTTTCAACAATTACCACGGTGCTGGTCTTTCTTACAGGTCTGTCCTTGTTGCTGTATCCGACAGTCAGTAACTATTGGAACTCCAAGCATCAGACGCAGGCGGTCGCGGAGTATTCGGACCGGATTGAAAAGATGGATGAGCAGGAAAAGAAGCAGGCATTTGAGCAGGCGGAAAAATATAATGAAACGCTGATTTCAGATCCAGGCCGTTTTACTCCGACGGAGGAGCAGGATGAGTGGTATAAAAGTCTCTTGGATATAGACGGAACTGGAATGATGGGGTATATCACCATACCGGAAATAGACTGTAAGCTTGCTCTTTATCACACAGTGGATGCTTCGGTTTTACAGGTGGGAGTCGGCCATATGGAAGGGTCCAGTCTGCCGGTTGGAGGCAGTGGAACGCACTGTGTTTTCTCCGGGCACAGGGGACTTCCGAGTGCAAAGCTTTTTACGGATCTTGACAGACTGCAGAAGGGTGATATTTTTCTGCTTCATATTTATGATCAGGTTTTTACATATGAAGTTGACCAGATTCATATCGTGGAACCGATCGATTATGGCCTTCTGAATATTGAGGAAGGCGAGGATCTGTGTACGCTTCTTACCTGTACGCCTTATGGAATCAACACAGAGAGACTGCTGGTGCGCGGTCACAGGATCGCAAACCGGTCGGGAGATAATTCGAGGATCACATCGGATGCCGCAAAGGTGAGTACTGTGCTTGTTGCAGTAGGCATTGGAATTCCGCTTCTTATCATCAGTTTTATTGCAGTGGACGTGTCGGAGCGCGTTCCAAAAAGAAAAAAGAAAAGTAAAAACAGAAGTAAAAACAGAAGAAGAAAAGCAACCATACAAACCAGAGCAAAACGAATCAGAACAAAACAAACCAGTGGGAGAAGAAGATGAAGTACCAATACAGGCAGAGCTGTTACAGTCGAATAAAGAGAATGATATGCATGCTGGCTTTTGCCGCTGTTTTTTCCGGGATGCTGATGAACACACCGGTTCTGGCTGCGGCGGAAGCAGAACAGACAAAGGGAAGTATTTCTCTTGGATGTCCGGCCGAGGGTCTGGAGTTTTCGCTGTATCGTGTGGCAGACTACAAAGATACAGGTGGTTTTGCACTGACAGAAAAATTTCAGAATTATCGGGTTTCCCTGGAATCAGATGAATGGAGAGGAACAGCGCGTACGCTTGCGGATTATGCGGAACGTGACGGAATCCAGGCAGATGCAGTGCTGAAATCAGGAAGTGACAAAACCGTATGCTTTGAAAATCTTTCAAATGGGCTTTATCTGGTAAAAGGTCAGGAAATCGAGGCGCAGGATAACGGAAAGGCAAAGATATCTGTTCCGCCTGTTTCGCTGATCGCACTTCCGGATGCTTCGCAGAAAGATACGCTCCATATAAGGGTAAATCTGAAGTATGACGAGGAAGAAAGTGATAATATAGAAGTTTCCCAGACAAAGATCCATGTGCTGAAGGTATGGAAGCAGGATCAGGCAAAAGAACGTCCGGCTTCGGTGCAGGTTGATCTGCTGAGAACAGATCAGGATGGAACAACAACAGTTGCGGACAGTCAGATTCTGGAAAAGGAGAATCAGTGGTCCTATACCTGGGAAAACCTTTCGTCACAGGTGAGCTGGAGTGTGGTGGAAACAGAAGTACCGTCAGGCTATACCGTGAGTACCAGCCGAGAGGGAAACACCGTTGTGCTGACAAACACTAAAACAGCAGATTCAGAAGATAAATCAGAATCACCAGATAAAACGGGAACGTCTGGAGAAAATGGTGGAAATTCTTCACAGAAGCTTCCGCAGACAGGGCAGCTCTGGTGGCCGATTCCTCTTCTTATGCTGGCCGGTGTGATCTGTCTGCTGGCGGGGAAGAAAACGCAGAATTCTAAAGATGAAAAGAAATAAAAAGATGCAGTATAAGAAAAAGAATCGAATTGGAAATATTTTAAAAGGAGCAGGACTGATTCTGGTGACAGCAGCAGTGCTGCTCCTGGTGTATAATCTGTGGGACGGACACCGTGCCCGGGAGAGCGAGGAGGCAATCCTGGCAGAATATCTGCAGGAAAACAAAAAAGCATCAGAGAGTCCTGATGCTTCGGATAAAGAAGATGAACAGAACATACCGGACTATCTTCTAAACCCGGATATGGATATGCCTGAATACACGCTGAAAAGTCTGGGTGATGTGGCGTGTATAGGAATTCTGGAGATTCCGGCGTTGGATCTGGAACTTCCGGTTATCAGCAGCTGGAGTTATTCTTCTTTAAGGTTGGCACCCTGCCGGTATTCCGGAAGCGCCTACAAGGGGGATCTGGTAATCGCAGCGCATAATTATCAGTCTCATTTTGGGGGATTAAGAACTCTTCCGGAAGGAAGCGAGGTTTTTTTTACAGATGCTGTGGGAAACCGGTTTTCTTACTATGTGGCGGT
>ULPS01070507.1_pt1 | contig 10182 bp, 4 predicted proteins | sample 1953711 | NCBI WGS metagenome assembly ULPS01 (sample SAMEA4835635, study PRJEB28245) | human gut metagenome | biome: gut microbiome; material: fecal sample | place: Denmark | collected 2008 | reverse complement strand
GCCTGCCGCAGCGGCAATGGATGCGTGTTCGGCGGCGTGGTCAACGAGGCCATCGAGAAGGCAAAGACCGCCGACGCCTTTGTGTTCGGCAGCCCGGTGCACTACGCCTCTGCTGCGGGCAACATGGCCAGCTTTATGGACCGTCTGGCCTACGCGGGCGGCAAGTATCTGGCCTACAAGCCTGCCGCCGTCTGCTGCTCTGCCCGCCGCGCCGGTACCACCTCCACCCTTGACCAGCTGGTCAAATACCCCCAGTTCTTCCACATGCCGCTGGTCAACGGCTCCTACTGGGCCATGGTGCACGGCTCCAACCCCGAGCAGGTGCTGCAGGACGCCGAGGGCTGCGCCGTGATGCAGGAACTGGGCCGCAACATGGCATGGCTGCTGCGCTGCATCGAGGCCGGTAAGGCCGCAGGCATCGACCACCCGCAGAACCCGCCCCGCCCCATGACCAACTTTATCCGCTAAAAAAGCGCACAAAAGACCGGAACCGCTCTGCCCCTGAAGGGCAAGGCCGTTCCGGTCTTTTTATTGGGTCTGCTTTTCTGTTACGCGCAGCTTATGCCGCCACGTTCAGGTTTGCGTTGGGTGCCTTGAAGTCCACCGTGCGCGTCACGGGTTGGCCGCTGGCGTCCGTCCACTGCACACGCAGGGTATAGCCGCCGCGCTTTACCTTGACGGTAAAGTGGCCGTTTGCGTCCGTGGTGGTCTGTGCTGCCACATTGCCGTTCTTCAGCACCTGCACGGTAGCATTTGCCACCGGCTGGTCTGCCAGCTTCACAGTGCCTTCCACCTTGACCGGCATCATCAGCGCCACACCGGCTACCGCCGCCACGGCTGCTACGCCGCCGATCAGGATAATGGCCGCGCCGCCGCCGTCATCGCCGGAAGAGGGCTGGTCCCCGCCGGGCTGGTCAGGCTGATCCGGCTGGTTCGGCTTGTCCGGCTGGCCGGGATCGACCGGTGCATCATCCTGTGCGCAGGCGACCACATAGGTCATCTCTGCTGCGTCTGCTGCCGTAATAAACGGCACAGCCAGCTCGCCATCGGCATCTGCTGTGATCTGGTTGATGTAGATCAGGTTGTCCGCATTCAGCGGGTCACTGCCGGAGCGGCTGACAAGCACCACGTACTCCTTGCCCGCCTTGGCATTAGCAAAGGTAGCTTGGAACTTGCTGTCCGAAGCGGAAGCCGCACCGGTGGTAATGGAGTTTTCGGAGGCGGTGGAGGTGGGAAGGATATCGCCATCGGTGCAGTGGAAATTGAAGTGAAGCGGCGCATTTCCCTGATCCCAATCAAATCCGTTGTGCTGCCCGATCTTGACCGCAGCCCATTGCGCCTTTGTTCCAGTGTAAATCACTTCCGTCAAGTTCTCTGTATAATAGAGGGCATCGTCACTCAGTTCGGTGATGCTTGCCGGAATCTGTAGGCTGTACAGCTTTCTGCAACCTCCAAACGCATACTTTCCGACGGTCGTGACTCCCTCCGGAATGACCGCACTGGTCACTTTTTCGCAGTGCGTAAAAGTATACCTTCCAATCTTTGTGATTCCATTCGGTATTGTTATGTTCTGCAAATTATAACAATTAAAAAATGCATACTCTCCAAGTTCTGTCAACTGTGTCGGCATTGTAACCTGCTCCAACTTGTAGCACTTAGCGAATGCATCTTCTCCAATTCGTCTCACACTTTCTGGTAAAGCGATTTTCTTCAGGCTATTGCAGTCCTCAAAAGTTTTATTTTCAATGTTCTGTATACCATTCGGAACATTGATACTGTTCAGGCTCGTGCAGTTTCTGAATGCGGCGGATCCGATTGTTGCAACGCTGTCTGGCAGATTCACCGTTTCCAGCGCCGTGCACCACCCAAAAGCATCCATACCAATTTGCTTCACACCTACTGGAATTGTCACGCTCTGCAACGCACTACAGTAATAAAAAGTGCCCTTTTCGATTTGAATAACATCTGCCGGAATTTCGGCGTACTTCAATTGCAGACAGTTTCTGTATGCATACTCTCCAATGCTTGTAACCTTAGATGGGATTGTAGCATTCGACCAGTTCTTGCAACCATCGAATGCATTCTTACCAATTTCGGTCACCGTATCCGGCAGTACGATCTCCGTCAGAGCTTCGCAGTCCTGGAAGGTACCATCGCCGATCTTGGTCGTTCCGTCCGGCACCACGATTTTTAGCGTCAGCTTTTTGCATCCGTTAAAGGTATTTTTGCACTCCATGCCGGTGATGCCTGCAGGCAGATTCAGATTTTCCAGATTGCGGCACCGATTAAACGCACTCTCGCCAATGCTGGTAACGCTTTCTGGTACTTTAACGGTGGTCAAACTCGTGCACCCGGAGAATGCATAGGCACCAATTTTCGTCACACCATCCGGCAGCTGCACTTCTGTCAGCTGCGAGCACCCACTGAACATGGATGCCGTATCCATCGTGGTGATCTGTACAGGAAGCTCAACCTTTTTCAGCGCAGAGCAGTGGTAAAAAACTGCCAAGCCTATTGCAGATACCGTTTGCGGCAATACTGCCTCGGTCAGCTTATAGCAACTGTGAAAGCAGCGTGCGCCAATCTCCCGGACGCCTTCCGGGATGGAAACGCTTTCCAGTGCATAGCAATCACAGAATGCCTGCACTCCAATGGTTTCCATGCCTTCCGGCAGAACTACCTCTTTCAGGCTTGCACAACCCTTAAACGCATTCGATATAACGCTTGTCACACCCGGCTTTACAACCGCTTTCTTTACTGCCACAGAACGGTTTGCCCAATTTTTGTCGGACGCGCCCATTGCACCCTGTCCACTGATCGTCAGCAATCCGTCTGTTGTCAGCGTCCAGGTCACATTTTCACCGCAGGTGCCGCTTTCTGCCAGAACACCATCTGAACAATGGATTTTTGCCTTCTGCAGTGCTTCGTTTTGCGCAGCAATCGCAACCGCTGTCCAGTCTTCAACGCTTCCTGCATAGTACACATCGGTCAGCGCTATACAATTCAAAAATGCTGCTTCATCAATTTTTACCACTTTATCTCCGAATGTGACCATGGTCACATTCGTGCAGTTTGCAAAGGAGTACGCTCCAACCTGGGTGATCCCGGACCTGACCACGATCCTGTTGATGTCCTCGCGGGAATCGTACCACGGAGGCAGATTAACCGCTTTATCATATCCTGCCATAACTTCTGCGTTGTTAATCGTCAGAATACCGTTTTTCAGCGTATAGCCTTTTTGCTGCTGGTCCGGGTTATCCGGCTCTGTGGTTCCAGGGTTTCCACCGGTCGAACCTTGTTCCAGGTCGATGTCCACTGTAATTCCGCGGGACAGCTTGATTGTCTTTACAAATTCCATGCTGCCCTTATCGGCAATGATCCGATATTCTCGTCCCGGAAGATAGACCGTACTGTTTCCGTCTGCATCCAATGTCGTTTCGGTATAAAGGCTCGATGTGTCAGAATCATTCGACTGAATCTTCACAGTTGCACCTGCACCCGCTTTGCCCGCTTTCAATGTCAGACGGTATTTTACATGAGGACACTCGCCCCAGCCAAAATCACCGTAGTCTGCTGAAGCGTATGCCTTGCCAAAACTATGGGAGAAAGGCGTTATCTCGATCTTTGGCTCATAGAGCAAAATCTTTAAGCTTACGCCAAGCGTTATTTTAAATTCCAATTCTCCCTCATAGCAATTTTTACAGCCATGAATTTCATCCAGACCTGTCCCCTGATCTCCCAATCGCTCTTCTGCAGAAAGTTCAAATCCGGCTTCCGCTTTGAATTTCAGCTTTACCAGGCTTACCTTGCCTACGCCAAGCTCTGCTTTGGGAGCCATATCAAAGCCCAGATAGATCGATCCGCTCAACTTGAAGTTGATGCTTGTAACAGGTGCCTCACTGATATCCTGCGTGCCATCTTTTTGGCTCCATTCAAAGCCGATCATCTGAGTACTGTCCATTTTAAAGGCCACAGATGCATTTGCCTTGAACACCATTTGCGGCTCAAATCCTACCGAAAGACACCCATAGACAGGAAGAGTTATCTTCGGGAATTTCAGAAGCTCTCCTTTGTATTCGACCGCGCCCTCAAGCTCAAATTTCTCTGTCATCGGGAAGGACAGTGAAACCATTTTATTGTCGTCGCAGAGCCGGAGCTTTAACTTGATTGCCGCTTTGATCGACACCGTTCCCTCAACCGAACCGGAAACAGGTTTTTCTTCCGAATCCTCATCTTTCCCGTCATCCGTTGAAATTTTGAAAACGTGACTAAACTCTGCTTTTCCTTCCCACTCGTTTGTGCTATCCAGCGTTTCTATCTCTTGTGTTCCAATATAGGACACCTTGCCGTCCCCGGTCTCCGTATCCACAATTGCTTTATCTGTTGTGTTCTCGCCATCCATTTTCAGAATACTAAACACATCTTCCAACTGAAAATCCTCGTCACCATAAATCGTGACTGTGGTTCCGTTGATTTCAAAATCTGCAACATGCGCAATAATAAGGTTATTTTCGCCATATTTATAAACAATGATATTACCTTGCTTCAGGTTCAGGAGCTCTGTACTTGCGTTTTCGAACTGGTATATCTGGTTTTCACTGTCGTCCAGAACAACAATATTTTCCCCTGCACCGTTTTCCGGTTCATCCTCCTGAAGAAGTATAACGCCTTGCTTCACAACACCAAAGTTCGTGGTTCTGTCATCATCCAAATTGACCGCCCGTGCTGAATCAAAATCATCGATCGTAGCACCCTCCAGCTCTTCCACGTTTTCTGTGTAAAACGCATTTGTGTACTCCTTGCAGAGTGGTGCATGATCTTCCTTGTCCAGAAGGAAACCTTTCACCGTATAGTGTTCCGGTATTTCTCCACTCAACGGAACTTCTACTATGCTGCTTGCCGTGTTGTCCGGTGTTGCCTGTACCGCCACTGTTCCGCTAGCGATCATTTCCTGTTCGCTATCATCCGTATAGATGCCCACCACAAGGTTTGCATCTTTTTTCACGATGTATTTCACCATGGCGGTACTGCCGTTCATGGTGATCTCAATGACGCGGCTTTCCGATGAGAGATCACTCCCGTTCTCTCCGTCCATCCCCAGACCATTCACCAGCAGCTGACCAAAGCTGTTGGTCGCACTTACGGACACATTGGAGGTGTCCACCTCCGCCTGTCCGGTCTGCTCCTGCTCCGTTTGGGCATAGGCTGCCTGCAAAAACGGGTCGGACGCAATGGCTCTCGCCGTTTCCTCGTCCAGCTGGGGCGAGGAAGTTTCGTCGGTTTCTTCCACTGCAACAATGGATGCCGCATCGCTGTCCGCAGCCGCAAAAGCAGCCATGGGCACAATGTTCAGCGCCATTGCCAGTGTCAGAAACACCGCAAGGATTCGTTTCATGGTTCATGATTCCTTTCTATTTTATTTGCACCGGAAGCATACCCCTATGCTTCCACCTTTTTATTGTACCGCTTTTTGCGGCATTTTCAGCCCCTTTTTCCCCTTCCTTTTATTTTTGGATAGTTGCACAATCTTCACCCCGCATTTATTGGGCAATCTGCCACCGGCAGCTTTCGCGCACCACAAAATTTCTGCTGAACCGGCGCAAAAGGGGCGCGAATGCTTTTTTCGTTCATAACTTTGTGATACCATCCCTCTATAAGCATATCACTCAGACGGAGATCCTGCTATGGAACACTACGATTGGAACGAGGGCTGGCTGTTTGCCCCCACCTTTGACCCGGCGCTGGTGCGCCCGGAGTGCCCGGAGCTTTCCCTTACCCCGGTGCGGCTGCCGCACACGGTCAAGCCTCTGCCCTATAACTACTGCAATGAGAACGACTACCAGCGCCTGTGCGGCTACCGGCGGGAGTTTTTTGCGCCCAAAGAGTGGCTGGGCCGCACCGTGCTGCTTACCTTCGGGGCGGTGGCGCACGATGCCACCGTGTTCTGCAACGGGCGGCGGGTGTTCCACCATGGCTGCGGCTACACCGCCTTTACGGTAGACCTGACCGGTGCGCTGCGTCTGGGACAGAAAAACGTGGTGGCTGTGCGCTGCGACTGCCGGGAGGATCTGAACATCCCGCCCTTCGGCGGGCAGCTGGATGCGCTGACCTACGGCGGCATCTACCGCGCCGTCAGTCTGGATATCAAGGAGCCCGCCTACCTGCGGGACGTGTTCATCGAGGCAAAGGCCGAGGGCGATTTCCGCATCTACACTGCCACCGTGGGCGAGACGGTCGGCTGCACCCTGCAGGCCGAGATCCGCAGCCCCGCCGGGAGCCGGGCAGTGTACAGCGGCGAGCTTTCTCTGCCCATTACCGGCACACTGAACAACGTGCACCCGTGGAGTTTGGAGCACCCCACCCTGTACACCCTGACCGTGCGGCTCATCCGCCCCGGCACCGGCGGTCTGCCCGACCGGGTGCTGGACGAAAAAACGGTGCGGTTCGGTTTCCGCACGGTGCAGTTCGTGGCAGGCGGGCTGTACCTGAACGGCCAGCGGGTGGAGCTGCGCGGCCTTGACCGGCACCAGAGTTACCCCTATCAGGGCTACGCCATGCCGGACAGCATCCAGCGGCTGGACGCCCAGCTGCTGAAAAAGGAACTGGGCTGCAACGCCGTGCGCACCTGCTATGCGCCCCCCAGCCCGGCGTTTCTGGACGCCTGCGACGAACTGGGTCTGCTGGTATTCCCCGAAATGCCCGGCTGGCAGCACATCGGCGACGAAGTGTGGCAGGCGCAGGCGCTGCAAAACTGCCGGGAGATGGTGTGCCAGTACCGCAACCATCCCAGCATCTTTTTGTGGGGTGCCCGCATCAGCGGCAGCTCCGACAACGAGGCCTTTTATAAGCGCACCAACGAAGCCATCCACCGGCTGGACCCCACCCGCCCCACGGCGGGCAGCCGCAGCACCCGCAAGAGCCAGCTGCTGGAGGACGTTTACGCCTACAACGATTATTCCTACGCCGGGCGCGGCGCGGGCTGCGAGAACCGCGCCGCCGTGACCCCTGACACCCGCAAGGGCTACCTCATCAGCGAATTCGGCGGCCAGAACTTCCCCGCCAAGCCCTTTGACGATGAACCCCACCGTCTGGTGCAGGCGCTGCACCACGCCGCCGTGCTGAACGACAGCATTGCCCAGCCGGGCGTGGCGGGCAGCTTTGGCTGGTGCATGACCGACTACAACACCCACCGGGAGTTTGGCAGCGGCGACCGCATCTGCTACCACGGCGTGATGGACCTGTTCCGCAACCCGAAGCTTTCTGCCGCCGTCTATGCCAGCCAGAAAACGCCCCGCGCACCCTCCGACATCGTGCTGGAGGTCTCCTCCGCCATGACGCTGGGCGACCTGCCCGGCGGCGCAGCCGCCGCCTGCTGGGTGTTCACCAACGCCGAGAGTGTGCGGCTGTACCGCGGCAACGATTTTGTGGCCGAGTTTGGCCCCGACCGCCGGGGACGCTTTGCTGCCCTGCCCCACCCGCCCATCGAGATCAACGATTTTGTGGGCTCCCTGCTGGAAAAGTATGAGGGCATGGATCACGCCACCGGCGCACAGGTCGCCGCCATCCTCAACGAGCTGCGGCGAGACGCCATGGCGCTTTCGCCCCTTTCCAAGGCGCGGATGCTCTCGCTGCGGCTGAGCTGGAACGAGCTGCTGCGGATGTACTACAAATACATCGGTGTGCTGGGCAGTTCCGCGCCGGTGTACCGGTTCGAGGCGGTATGGCATGGCCGCGCCGTGCGCACCGTGGTGCGGGAGCCGGTGCAGAGCGTCCGACTGGAATGCACCGTGCACAATCCCCTGCTGACCGACGGCCCCACATGGGACTGCGCCGCGGTCAGCCTGCGCGCCATCGACCAGAACGGCAACCTGCTGCCCTACTGCGGCGAGGCCGTCTGCCTGTCCGTGGAGGGGCCGCTGAAAATTCTGGGTCCCAGCGTAGTGCCCCTGCGGGGCGGCATGGCGGGCACCTACCTTGCCACCACCGGCGAGGCCGGACGCGCCGTGCTGCACTGCCGCATGGAGGGCGCACTGGACACCGAAGCGGTGCTCACCGTGCGCAGCCGGGAGGAGCAAAACGTTTAATTTTCGTCCTTTCATGATAGATTTGCAGTCTGTTCAAAATTTTATCATGGTTGGCTGATATCCTAAAGGTACAAAGTATTCCGCAGGGCGGCGCTGCTGCCCTGCGTTTCCGTGTGTAAAGCCCCAGAGAAGAGGATGCGAAAACCTATGAGAGAAAAGTTCCGTCAATTCATGATCGGGCGCTACGGCACCGATGGCCTGAACCAGTTTTTGAGCATGAGCTCCATCGTGATGCTGCTGGTATCGCTGCTCACCCGCATTTCCCTGTTCACATGGCTGGGCGCAGCGCTGCTGATCCTGTGCTACTACCGCAGCCTGAGCCGCAACATTTCCAAGCGCACCGAGGAGAACTACCGCTTTTACAGCCTGAAGGACCGGTTCAATAACAAGTTCCGCAGCCTGAAGGAGCAGTGGGCCAACCGCAAACTGTACCACTACTACCGCTGCCCCCAGTGCCGTCAGAAGCTGCGGGTGCCCCGGGGACGCGGACGCATCCAGATCTCCTGCCCCCGCTGCGGCACCCAGTTCATCAAAAAGAGCTGAACTGCCATGTTCGGATATGTGATCCCTGATCGGGCCGGCCTCAGCCCCGAGGCGCAGAGCCGCTACCGCTCGGCCTACTGCGGGCTGTGCCGCCGCATCGATGCTCTGCACGGGCTGCGGGGACGGTTCAGCCTGAGCTATGACCTGACCTTTTTAAATATCCTGCTGTGCAGCCTGTACGAGGGCGAGACCCCCGCAGACAGCGGTATCAGCCGCTGCCCCATCCACCCGGTACACGGTGTACTTTGGCGCAGCGCCGACCCCACCGACTACTGCGCCGACCTGAGCGTGGCGCTGCATTACTACAACGCGCAGGACAAATGGCAGGATGACCATAATCTGCTGGCACTGGGGTACAGTACCCTGCTGGACAACAGCACCGCCGAGGCCGCCCTGCGCTGGCCGCGGCAGTGCAATGCCATCCGTGCGTGTCTCGCAAAGCTTGCCGAGTACGAGGCCGCCGGCAGCACCGACCTTGACGCGGTGTCCGGCTGCTTCGGTGCGCTGATGGCAGAGCTGTTCGACTACCGGCAGGATCGCTGGGCACCGGAGCTGCGCAGCATCGGCTTCCATCTGGGCAAGTTCATCTACCTGCTGGACGCCTACGACGACCTGCCCTGCGACAAGCGCCGGGGCGCGTACAATCCCCTGCGGGAGCTGAGCACCCACCCGGACTACGAGGAAGAGATGCTGGACATCTTTGAGCTGCTGCTGGCACGCTGCGCGCAGAACTTTGAGCGTCTGCCCTGCGTGGAGGACGCGGATCTGCTGCGCAACATCCTGTATTCCGGCGTGTGGCTGAAATACAACTGCAAAAACGCAAAACGCACCGGAAAGCCCGATGCGTCTTGATTTTGTGCCGATGTTCCGGTAAAATAAAACGGATGCGGTGCAGCGGTGCTGTACCGTCAGTATAATGAGTGAGGAAGTATACCGAGCATGAGAGATCCCTATGAGGTGCTGGGCGTTCAGCGCGGCGCAAGCGACGACGAGATCAAAAAAGCATACCGCGCCAAGTGCAAGCGCTGGCACCCGGATTTGAACCCCAACGACCCCACGGCCGAGGAGCACTTCAAGGAGGTGCAGGCCGCCTACGATGCCATTACCAAGGGCGATACCGGCCCCCAGATGGGCGGCAACCCCTACGGCGGCTACCAGCAGCAGGGCTACAACCGGCAGAGCTATGGTCAGCAGGGCTACGGCCAGCAGAATTACGGCTACACCGGCTTTGATGGCTTTGACGGGTTTGAAGGCTTCGACCCCTTTGGCTTCGGTTTTGGCTTTGGCGGCTATCAGCAGGCCGGGCCCAGCGCCTCCGGCACCGACACCCCGGAGATGCAGGCCGCCCGCAATTTTGTGGCCAATGGCCGCTACGCCGAGGCGCGCCGGGTGCTGGACGGCATGACCGGCCGCAATGCGCGGTGGTATTATCTCTCCTCGCTGGCCAATCAGGGGCTGGGCAAAAGCGTGGACGCTTTGCAGGACGCCCGCCGCGCCGTGCAGCTGGACCCGAACAACACCGAGTACCAGATGCACCTGCGCCGGATGCAGAACC
>ULPS01018017.1_pt1 | contig 10187 bp, 6 predicted proteins | sample 1953711 | NCBI WGS metagenome assembly ULPS01 (sample SAMEA4835635, study PRJEB28245) | human gut metagenome | biome: gut microbiome; material: fecal sample | place: Denmark | collected 2008 | reverse complement strand
CTCTGACGGTACGTAATCGCGAGTATAGCGGGGACGGGACATTCGTGCTTGCGATGACTTATTTGGAGGCTGAAAACGGGAAGGACGAGACCGTGACTTATACCGGTAGGCGGTTCACTCAACGCGGTTCGGCCGATGACAAGGATGCCGTGGTGTGGCAACTGGTTGCCGACGATGGTACTGTTTTTAATTTCCTTGTGTCAAAAGAGGGTACAAGTCTTACTTTGTTGAACGATAAATTTGAGAAGCCGCAGAGCGGATTGAATTATACGCTTCGGTTGGTGCAGTGATGAATCGGGCTTCATGCCCGATAAAGACGGAATCCCTTTTTCCCGTTTTTATTCAACCCCTCTCCTCAGAAACAACAGTTTCTGAGGTGTCTCCCCTATATTGCTCCGCAACACAGGGGAGAAGTGTTAATGCCTTTATGACGAATGTATTAAACTCTACTAACGATCCTATGACAGCATTTTCTCCTTCTTTCCTCAGGAACTGAACCGTAGTGCTTTCGGTGTCTTACCCTATTGTTTACATAAAGACTCCCGTAATGCTACGGGGCATGGCTGGGGAGAAGTGTAAAATCTATCTTTCTACCCCAAATGGAGAATGCCCCTTAATTCCTTCACCTATACCCTGCGGTATTGTAGAGCTTTCATACACTCCTCCCCTGTGTTTTGCAACGCAAAATATAGGGGAGGTGGTACGTAGTGCCGGAGGGGTTGGAAAATACCGGCAGCGGTAGTGACAGGGTTGAGCCTCCTCTCCCCCGGTGTCTCAGTAAGGAAATAGACGGAGTGTCCGAAAAAATCTTTTGACATTATCTCTCTTCGTTTTTTTTAACCTCTCCGCCCTTTGGACAGGAGGTTAATGCCTTTCTATTGAATTGTCTTTGCTTTTTGCCTCCTGTTTCGATTTTATGTGCGACGCCCTGTTGTAATACGGGACACGGCTGGGAGAGGGGGAATATGCTTAATAATAACCAACTAATGTCTCATTGCATGTACAAAAGGGGGCAATGATTTTTTATCATGCTCTCTTTTTGTTTTATTATATTCTTCTTTAAATATTGTTGAAATATGAAAAGTTCGTTATCTTAGCGACACTTAAACTTGTGTGATGAGGCGATTGAAAATATACGAGGAGAATCCCAGCGCCACGGAGATAGGAAAGGCGGTGGAGGTGTTGCGCGAAGGGGGTATTGTGATTTATCCTACCGATACGATTTATGCGTTGGGTTGCGATGCTTTGAACGTGCGAGCCGTGGAGCGGATTTGCCGGATTAAGGGAATCAATCCTCAAAAAGTCAATCTGTCGATTATTTGTCGGGAATTGAGTTGGGTGAGTGAATATGCCAAACTGAATAATTTGTATTTCAAGCTGTTGAAACGTAATTTGCCGGGGGCTTTCACTTTTATATTGCCTACGAGCTCGTCCCTGCCTAAGATTTATAAAAACCGCAAGACGGTGGGAGTGCGTATTCCCGACCATGCCATTACGTTGGCGTTGGTCGAGGCGTTGGGCAATCCGTTATTGACGACGTCGGTGTCTGTCGACGATGAGGAGCCTGAATATGGGACGGACCCGGAGTTGATAGCTGAACGTTATGAGTCGGTCGCCGATTTGATTATCGACGGAGGCGAGGGCGGTACGATACCGTCGACTACGGTCGATTGTACGGGAGACGAGCCTGTGGTATTGCGCGAAGGTAAGGGCGATTTGCAAGAATAATCTATGTGGATTTATTAATTTGTTGACTATTAGATATATAGCTGTTTTTAAATTTTGCTTAAAAGAATATGCAAAGTTTATACAATTTTAATTGAGGAAATTTTTCCATAATATGGAAATAGTTGTAAATTTGCGAAACATAGAGAACAAGAAAGGTATTATCATATATTAATTTTAAAATCAAACAATTATGTCAAAAGTATCGGTTATCGGAGCTGGAAACGTTGGCGCTACTTGTGCAAACGTGTTAGCATTCAGAGAAATTGCAGACGAAGTCGTTTTGCTCGATATTAAAGAAGGTGTATCGGAAGGCAAGGCTATGGATATGATGCAGGCTGCTGTAACGGCAGGTTTCGCATCGCGTATCAAAGGTGTGACCAACAACTATGAGGCTACCGCCAATTCGGATATGGTTGTTATCACCTCGGGTATTCCCCGTAAACCGGGTATGACTCGCGAGGAGTTGATCGGAGTGAATGCCGGCATTGTGAAGTCGGTCGTAGAGAATGTTTTGAAATATTCTCCCAATGCTGTTATCTTGTGTGTAAGTAACCCGATGGATACGATGACTTATTTGATTCATAAAGTATCGGGTCTTCCCAAAAACCGCATTATCGGTATGGGTGGCGCTTTGGACAGCTCTCGTTTCAAATATTATCTGAGTCAAGCGTTGAATGCCAATCTGTCGGAAGTAGAAGGTTTCGTAATCGGTGGTCACGGCGACACGACTATGATTCCTGTTACTCGTTTCGCTACTTACAAGGGTATTCCCGTTACCGAATTCCTGAGCGAAGAGGCTTTGCAAAAAGTCGCTGCCGACACGATGGTGGGTGGCGCTACATTGACCGGATTGCTGGGAACGTCGGCATGGTATGCTCCGGGTGCTGCTGCCGCTTCGGTGGTAGAGGCCGTATTGGGCGACCAGAAACGTATGGTTCCTTGCAGCGCTTTGCTGGAAGGCGAGTACGGGGAGAAAGACCTCTGCATAGGCGTACCTTGTGTATTGGGTAAAAACGGTATTGAAAAAGTGGTTGAGTTGAAATTGAACGCTGCCGAGAAAGAGGCATTTGCCAAAAGTGCTGCTGCCGTTCATAAAACTAATGCTGCTCTTGCCGACGCTTTGAAATAGAATTCGATCTATTTGAATATAGAATGCCGCTCGATATGAACGTATATCGGGCGGTATTTTTGTTGTATGATTTCGAGAGAGGATACTCTTATATCGCTTTATGACACCCCGTAATGCTGCGGGACACGGCAGGGGAGGAGTGTAGAAATCTTTTGACACTATCATTCTTCTGTTTTTTAACCCCTCCGTCACTTCGTGCCACCTCCCCTATCGCACATACGTGCGCAGAGGAGGAGGTTAATGCCTTTCTATTTTTTTGCTCCTGTTTCGATTTTAGTGCAACATCTCGTGATGCTGTGGGGAAGAAGTGTAAAATCTATCTTTCTACCCCAAATGGAGAATACCCCTTAACTCCTTCACCTATACCTTGTGGTATTGTAGGGCATTCACACACTCCTCCTCTGTGTTTTGCAACGCAAAATATAGGGGAGGTGGCACGTAGTGCCGGAGGGGTTAGAAAATACCGGCAGCGGTAGTGATAGGTTTGAGCCTCTTCTCCCTCGGTATCTCAGTAAGGAAATATAGGCGGAGTGTCCGAAAAAATCTTTTGACAACATCGCTCCACTGTTTTTAACCCCTCTGCTCTTCGGATATCTGCCCTATCGTACATACGTGCGCAGAGGAGGAGGTTAATGCCTTTCTATTGAATTGTCTTTGCTTTTTGCTCCTGCTTCGATTTATGTGCAACACCTCGTGGTGCTGTGGGGGAGAAGTGTAAAATCTATTCTTTCATCTCAAAAGGAGAATGCCCTTTAACTCCCTCATCTATACCCTGCGGTATTGTAGAGCTTTCACACACTCCTCCCCTGTGTTTTGCAACGCAAAATATAGGGGAGGTGGTACGTAGTGCCGGAGGGGTTAGATTTTATTAAGAATCTATTAAACAGTGCTTTCAACCCCTTACCGAAGAGTCTGAAATGTGGTTGTCGGACAAGAAATTCATCGCTAAACTTTATCGCCAATCTCCTTTGATTTCTTGCCGAATCCCTTCAATACCTTTTATTCAGTTTACTGTATCATCACTTTCTGTACAATGCGTTCGCCCCGGTCGTTCGATAGGGTGACGATATACGCTCCGGGCGAAAGGGTGGCTGTGGGAATCGTTACTTCTTCCGCTTCGCTGTCCAAGTAGGCGCACCACGCCAAGCGGCCGGTCATCTCGGTGAGCTCGGCCAATCGATAGCCTGTGCCCGGCAAGGTCACAATCAGGGCATCGGAGGTATGGGCGATACGCAGAGAAGAAGATTTATTTTCGACGATACCGCTTACACATGGATCGGGCGTAAAATCATGTTCTGCCAACACTTCGTAGGAATATTCTCCATTTACTTTCTGATACAATAGGTAAAACGGAGGTGTTATACATGTCGTATAGTCCATATAGAATTGAGCCAAAGGATATTCATTGATTTCACCCAATCCGACTACCCATGTGTTGCCGTTGTTCCAAGTGATAGCCTTTCGTTTTTGCCCGTCCACGACTATCGAGTCTATACCTATTACTTCAAATCCCGAATAGGGATCGAGTTCTCCATAAGGGTCGTTTTTCCGGTACATGCGGTCGCCACACCGTTTCCGACCCGGTATTGCATTCCAGTCATCGCCATCTTCGGGTCGGTGATAATACGCCCCTTCGTCCATGCGCAGGGTGTCGCCTACTTCCAGCGTAAAATCATACAGGAGTTTATCTACATATTTCCCATCTATACTATCGAGCACGTAGACTTTTTGGTTTTCCTCCCGCACCAGTACCAACTTTTGTCGTGAAACGGATTCATCGAAATCGCAACCTTCGTAACGATACAGCCAGTAATAGACGTTATCGTTCATATAAACGCCTTCGGAATTGAAAACATTTGCAGCCAAATGATATCGGGGAAATATCGTTGTCCCGCTTGGGGCTGCATCGTAATAGGTCCAATCGGCTTCTTTGATAAAGGGAATGTAATTGCCGTCTATAAACGGGTCTACTATGGGGAGTCCCCAATAAGTAGATGCCTTAAAAACAAAGTCTCCGTTCACTCGATAGTAATGCATATCATCTCCACAGGGGCAGGTAGGTATGCCATAAAAGGTATGAAAAGGCAGGCTTTCCATATCTCCTAATCCTTCCACCCACGAATAATAGCCTTGAAACGATATGCGTTTCCGAGATTTTCCTCCTATGGTTATCGTGTCTACATTCGAAACGACGACTTCTATTTTCTCCCCATGCCGAGAGAGCGGAGACTCGGCCTCGATTGTCCATGTATCGCCTTTCTCCAAAGTGAAATCATACCACGGCCATTCTTTCTCGCCGTCCATAAAATAGACTTTTTTATTTTCTTCCCGCACAAAAGCTATGAGGGTCTGTTCCGAAGATGCAGAAGAATCTCCGGTGAGGGAATACAGACCTTTGTAAGTCTTCCCGTTCATGTTCGTTTCGCCTTGTATCCTATAATGGGTAAATCCCGAAACACTGCCCCAGTTATAATTATAATAACCAAAGTCACAATCTTTCACGTAAGGGTCATATGCATAGGTGTCGCCACAAGCCCCCTTGTTCCCGTACTCATATTCGCCGGTGACAAGATTTTTCACATAGGACAAATATATCCAGACATTGCAATCTGGAACACATGGCGCTATGGTGAAGGCGGCGACCAGCCAATCATTTTTCAAACCGCCGATCCCTTCTATTACGTCATGAATAAGATATTCTAACCTTTTACGATAGGTCGAGCCCACCTGTATTGTATCTACATAACGGACATCTATCTGCATATAATCCGAAAACGAACGGCTATATAAGATAGCCATATCTCCTTTTTCAAGAGAAAAGTCATAGATTAATCGTTCTTCACGGTCATCGCCGGTTATTTCCCGATAGTACACTTTTTTGTCATTTTCCCTTACTGCCACGTAGCAGGGGGTATTCTTTTGCAATCCGCAGGTCGTGTACCTATAAAATTTTTTATATGTCGTTCCATCGATTATCGTGTCGCCTTTTATCTGACAGCGGTAGTCGCCCAGATCGCCGGTGTATCCCCATTCCACCCCTTCACGAACCAAAGGGACATATTCATATTCATCATCTATATCATTCGGTCTTTGCCATTCATTTTTACCGGTGACAGTATTTTTTACATATTCGAGTTTATTCTTGGTCTTTTCGTCAAATTCCGAAGTGATTTGATAGAACGGATACAAAATGTCATATCCGGTTTCGGTACTTCCGATTCCCTCGATACATTCTCCTCTTTGGTTTTCCAGTTTTATCATTTTCCTGTATTTCCCGTTTACTAAAATAGAATCGAGGCTTTCTACTTTCATGCCGAAATACTCCGGTTCTGTATGCCATGCCTGCATAATGTCGCCTACTTGTTTTACATTAAAATCATAAATGGGAACTTCTTCGGCATCTTTCGAGTACAAGCGATAAACAACCTTATTCTCTTCCCGGGCATAACCGGCAATTTTATAACTATCCGGATAATTACGGCTACTATTCCCCAGTTGCTTATATACTTTACCATTTATAATTTCCTCGCCAATGAACCGATAAATCTCACCATTTTTATACCCCCACTCTATTCCCTCCCGTACCAAAGGGACATACTCGTATTCCTGTGCTTGCAAGACGCTACCGCTCCATACTATCGACACGGCAATCAACAGCAATAGTCTTTTCATATTTTGGTTCCTCCTATATTATTTAAATTCTACATTTGCCCCAATTTTTGCCTCGAAGCCTTTTTGTATCATTATCTCTCCCCCGGCATCGATTCGCAACGTGCCACCGCGCTCCACTGTTCCACCGGAGATTGTCACATTCCCTTTACACTTGATTATCAATGTCGCACCGTTCTCTATGATTACCCCATCGTCTATCCATACGTCTCCACCGGATTCCAATGTGAGAGTTCCCGATTTTAAAACAACGTCTCCCTCCGTCCGGTTCGTATCTACCGCTTTGCCGATGTGGACATTGTTTACATGTAAATATTGGGAAGAACGTAGCGTGTCGTTTTGTAGGTATAGCGTGGCAATGTACGGTATGGCATTGTGCTTGTAAACCGTTACTACACTGTTGGGAGAGACTTCGTTAATGGTTACGCTTGCTCCCGTTACAATTTTTATTTCGGGTAATCCGTTTATTCCGGAGGTTATTGCCACTTTACTGTCGTTCAGTTCGTTACCGGCCACTGTAATCGAACTGTTCGAACGTGTAACCGAAATATCATCATATACCGAAGGGATATCGGTCCACATCTCGAATTCGGGACAGCCGATTAAACTGTGGGTCAGTTTGCACCACTTATCACTGAAAGTAGCTTTCGACAAGGCTTCTGCCACTCCTAATTGATAAGAATTTGATTTTATTTGCTCTACAAATAGTTTTTCTAATCTCACAGAGGGACCAATCCAACCGCTTCGGGTATTACCCAAAAAGGCTGGACCTCCATATAAGCCGGCTACCGTAAAGGAACTGCCTATATTATATGTTACATTATATTGTTCATATATGTCGAATGGTGTCACATCGCAGGCTGTTGAGTAGGCTATGGCCGGATAGTCTTGATTCGTTAAATTATTTAATCCATTGCTTTCTTCAAAAACATGATGACAAGTTACCCCTTGTACTGCAAGAATCCCCCAATAAGGATATTCATGGTTTTTATGAGACTTTGTACCGATACCGCCGGGATTACCGTGTCCATGCCAACTGAAAAAGCCATACCGATTATTCATTTCCGTTATTACTTCCGAACCGCTCGGAAATGTAGGATTTTCCGTATTATATGAACGTTTTTCTTCAAAAATAGTATATTGCGGGAAAATCGGGCTAAAATTAGAAGATACAGAATCTGCTTCATGTATACCTTGTAATTCATCACATTGATGATAAAAAGCCTTTTGCAGATAACTGTAATCGCCATTGCCGGGGTTACGTTCATACCGTATCAGTTTCTCGGTATAGTTTGCAATCTCCTGTCGATTGGTGCATAACAATCTACCCACAAAAATCTCCGGAGCATAATCCATAGTATACATTTCACTACTTTCAAATTCCCCATACGAAGAATCTCCATCGACATTCCAATTTCCATTAAAATCACTAAAATACAAATCAGAAGGAATAGGCCAATCAACATAAATACTAGAATCTTGATTTTGTGAATCCTTTATTGTTATGCTCCGTCTTCCCGTTCCATATCGAATGGGCAATACGGTATAATCGCCCGCTAACAAGGCATAGCGAAGAGAGCCGGAGTCGTAGGCATATTTCAGATAGGCTCGCAGTTTACCGGCATCGTCGTCGATATTGGAGACCAAATCGCCCCCTTGAAAATCGGGACACGCTAAGATATCCTCGATACAAACTACTCCTGCCGAGTATCCTTTTTGCCGTTTCCACCCGATGAGGCGATCGAAAGCCGGAGCCAATTCCCGACTTGTCACAACGGTATATTCGAAGTCGGGTAAAGTAGTAACTGTCCGGGATGAGGCTGAACGGGTCGCTGTCGCAGGGGCGAACCCATCGACCTGAGCGGGGTTGACGACTATCCGTTTCGCCTCCTCTCTTCCCCATCGAACGTTATTTCTACCGGTTGTCCTGCGGGATATCGCCCGAAGGAGCGATGGGTTTTCGGAACCTGCGCTTTTCACCGAATAATCGAGACGAACGTTCACGGAATTACGAAAGAGAATTTCACCATCGGTCGGAGCGTAACTTATCGGCCATACCGCAACGGTGACGATGTGGTTGTCGCCATCGAGAAAACCTTCGTCTACCACTTGTACCGGAACAGCCGGCCAATATCGGTTGTTGCTATATACCGTGCTGTCGGGGGAAACGAACGGTTGCTCGCTTGTATTCCTGTCGGAGGGAATAGGCGGCTGGGTCGGATAAACCGGTAGCGTATACCGAGTCGCAGTTGTGGTCTCTCCCGTAATGGAAACCGTGAAATCGGTAGCATCGAAAGGAACGGAAAATCGCAAATAGTGTACAGGCAACTCGGGCGTACCGGCTGTGGACTGTGTCCACAAGTCGGGATATCGGAGCCGAAGGTAAGAGTCGCCATTTTCACTAACCGTGTCGGTTGTCAAAAGGTGTTGGTCGAATGTCGCCGTATAGCTGATTTGCGCATTGACTGCCGAGATGGAGAGGGCGAACGACAGGGCGACGACCGTATGCCTCAATCGTGATATTATCGGTTTCATGAGTGTTGCCTCTATTTGGTCAATATCATACGTTTACTGTCTATCTCTTTCCCATCGGCCACGAGGGAGTAGATGTACATTCCTGCCGAGAGCTCCGAGCCTTGCAAGGTTACTTTTCCTTCACCTCGGTCGGCGATTTCCATGCGGCGTATCTGCTCGCCTTGCAGATTGTAGATATATAGATCGGCCTGTTGTGTCTCGTAGGGTAGGGCAAAACGTATGACGGTGGTTGCACTGAACGGATTGGGATTGTTCTGATAGAGGGCGGGAACAATAGCACTTTCCGACTCGACTGCGGTATTGCGTCGCTCGGACTTGCGGAGTGCGCCGCCTATGGGCGTTCCGTCCCGCAAGGCTGCCAACTCTTTTTGCAATTCGGCGATGACAGTTTCTTGCGAATCGACTTTTGCCTGTATTTCATTTAAGGCGTTAACAATCAGGGGAATCATGCCTATATAGTCGACATACATGTATCCTGCTGAATCGGTGAGAATTAATTCTGGATAAACCTCTTTTACCTCTTGTGCCAAGAATCCGAAATGGGTACGGGTATCCTGAGCGCTATGAGGAATGACAAAATCGTTGGCATCTGTTGTTACTTCATTGTTGAGTGTAGCAAGTTCGGAGGTTTGTGTGTTTTTCAGACGATAGCTTATACCTGACAGTTCTTTTAAACCCGATAAAGCATTGAGCAACGGCTGTATATTTTCTTTAAAACGGCCATCGGAAGGGGTGAAAAAGTGACCGATAACATCAGGATTGAAATAAACTTCACTGCAACTTGCTGGATAATACATGATGGGGCCTCCGTCGCTTGTCAAATAGAATCCGTCGGCTCCATGTAAATGAAGTTGAGATAACATTGGACTAGTTTTACAGGGATATCGCCCCACGAAAACATTTAGTCCGTTTAAACTGTATGTGTTAAAAGAGAGTCGTGTGGCTCCTGATAATGCATGTGAATAAAGAGATAAATCGGCAGGAGGAGGTGCATCAGGGTTGTATGCGCCTATCATTACTTGTCCATTTTCTACTCTCATTTGGGAAATAGCATACATGGAAAATCCGAAAAAAAGGATTAAGAAGTAAAGTCGTGTTTTCATAATCTATGTAGTTTGAGGTTTAA
>ULPS01028193.1_pt1 | contig 10196 bp, 14 predicted proteins | sample 1953711 | NCBI WGS metagenome assembly ULPS01 (sample SAMEA4835635, study PRJEB28245) | human gut metagenome | biome: gut microbiome; material: fecal sample | place: Denmark | collected 2008 | reverse complement strand
GGTATGGAGTGCTACGACAGCCGCCTTATCCGTATGGCTTCTGAAAAGAGCTGCATCAGCGAAAAGTATCTGAAGGATGTGGACGAGAAACGGGCGAATCCCTGGCTTTACACCGTTCCCAGCGATTATGCGGACGAGATGACGGGCTTCGGTCTTCCGTTAAACGACATGCTTTTCAACGTGCAGTCCCAGATCATCCGCCAGCTGGCGAATCAGGAGTCCTGCATCATCATCGGCCGCTGCGCGGATTCCGTCCTGGCAGATTATCCCGGCGTCATCTCCATCTTCATCCACGCGGAATGGAAGGACCGGGTGGCACGCATCATGGAGCGGCAGAATATGAAGGAACGGGAGGCGGAATCCCTGATCCGGAAGATGGATAAGCAGAGGGCGCTCTATTATAACTTCTTTTCCGATAAGAAGTGGGGCCGCCCGGAAAGCTTTGACATCTGTGTAAACAGCTCCCACGTCGGGATGGAAGGCTGTGTCAGAATGATCTGTTCCTTCTTTGAGAAAAAGTGAGGGAGGCTGAGTTGCCGTTCATCTTGCGCGGCCACCTATAAGAAGGCTCTGAAAAAGAACAGATGCAGCTTGTTTAAACAGGCTGAGAAGGAAGGCACAGACCTGTATCAACGCACAAGAGAAGGTATTCAAACGGCACGGCTGAACAATGAAGAAACTTGGAAGCTTGCCGGGATCAATCGAATGACATTTTACAGATATAAACGAGAGCTTATAGAAGAGACAGTCAGATGATGGCTGTCTTTTTCTATTCCGATGTATCTGGATGGCTGTGAAAGACTAAAAAGCGCCAGTATTCGTGGCTTAATCTGATGATTTCAAAATAGATACGGGAATATTTCTTAAATCATTTTAAAAATCCCCGGAATACTTCAGCGGCTTTTTTCTTCTCATCGCCGCTCCCATCTTCTCGTCTATTGTAGTGACTCTTTTCCTGTTCCAATGCACATCCCGATTTCATCCGTATACTGTGGAATTTTCCTGTTGTCAGCCATTGCTGGTAACACTCCTGACTTCTATATTCCCCTTCCTGTGGTATAAGTGTTGTCCACTTTGCCAGACTTTCATTGGACAGTTCGTTAAATACATCATGAACAATCTGTACCTCTTCTTCTGTTAATTCTATAGTATATGTTTTTTCTCCTTTATCCATCTTCTTCCGCCTCCGTCCAGATGCACTAACTGTATAGTGAATGGCTAAATAGTGAATTACTATATCAATACTCATTATATAAAATGCTTTTAAAGAAGTAAAGGAGCATTTCTATGGATTACGGCACACTGTCCTTACGTATTGACGATATTCTGAAAGAAAAAGGCATCAGCAAAAATCAAATATGTAAGGACTTGGATATTCACCGGACAAATTTCAACCGATACTGCCGTGATGAATTTCAGAGGCTTGATGCCGGGCTGATATGCAAGCTCTGCTGGTATCTGAATGTCGAAGTTGGGGAGCTGGTTGTTTATAGGCGGCCAGAGGGATAAAATATTCTATATCAGTGTTTTATGGATAAGATAAAGGACGGCTTTAATTTTCCGTCCTTTTCTACAATTATTTTCTAATTGATTCTATTTGTCTGCGGTTCGTCAATCACTTTAGATTCATATTGTAAATTTGTTATAACTTCATAATTGTCACTTCCTATATATAGGCTCACCGTATAATCTTCCAAATCCCAAGTATTTTGAAGCTGGAGCTGCCCCAATAAATGGGCTTCTCCTTCTGACCCGCAATAACTATACAAAGTCCCCTCATTTCTTTCTTCTTTCGGTTCTTTATATAGTTCTGTAAGTTTTTCGGTTAAATTCAAAAGGTATTTCTTTGGTAAATCCTCCTCTCTCCAAGACACTAACATCAACAACTTTCTGAGAATCATATTTTAAATAAGAAACAGGATCAACTAATGCTCCCAATTCTATCGTATCACTGGTCTGTGATATTTCAAATGTTCCTGTATAAAGGAATCTGTAGCATAATCCAATAATCACAATCGCTATAATAATTCCAATTAGAATTAGCCATTTTTATTCCCCCTTTTTATCCAAACTGTATTTAGCAGTAATATCTTATCTGGATTATATTCTTTTTAACGAAGATATTTCTAAAAAGAATATATTTTACGCTAAATCCATAGACTACCCTATGAGGCGGCAAATGATTGACTACTCCCCTTTCTGGAGAACATTAGAGAAATCAGATGAAAATTGGTATACGCTCACCACAAAGCATCATATGTCCCACAGTACACTCCACCGTTTAAAACACAACCTTGATGTTTCCACCAGAACATTGAACGATCTATGCCGTATCCTGCACTGTAACATTGAAGATATTGTCACTTACGTCCCGTCCGACACAGACCAGCTTTTATAATGGCTTTGTTACTTGTAGAAGAATTTATTGGAGAGAATTAAGATACATGAAATATGAATATTGAACATTTAAGCCGCAAAAGAAAACCTTGCATCAAACACAGTCTGCATATAAGATGTAAAATCAAATCATCCACTCTTTTTCATACATTTTCCAATTCCACTATATGAAATTCAAATCTGTATATCATTCGAAAATTTTAAGTCCTCTAAGACGACAGGAAAAAGTTTGCAAAGAGCTTTTATCAATTCACTTGACACAAATTTTGATGAGAGTTATATTATTGCCTATAGCGGCAGAAATGCCTGATCTTGCGTGACAGGTTAGAAAGTATCTCGTGAGAACCCGGTATTTAAGCGGATATGGCGGAATTGGCAGACGCGCTGGATTTAGGTTCCAGTGGGAGACCGTGCAGGTTCAAGTCCTGTTATCCGCAGTCAAAAAATCCCGTATTTACGCGAAACAGCGTATTTATGGGATTTTTCAGTTCTGGCGAAATGTAACATTTACGCAACACTCTCTGTTACTATTAAAGATATTCTGCCAAGAGGGCAGGCATATAAGAGATTATAGGAGGTATTGATATGACAGGGAAATGCTGCATGGTCTGATTGACATGATCTCGGAATCTGATACGGAAACCATTTAACGTGTTGCTTAAGTTCATCCCTTCTGACGTGCCGGACAACGACGAACTGAAGGCCATTGCCTATGCCAATGAAAGCATTAAATCCGAAGGAACGGTTCCGATGGATTCTATTGACTGGTGAGCATTAAATGAAACTTCAACGAAGAAAACCGCTCCGGTTTTACTCTCACCGGAGCGATTTTCCAGAAAATAAGTCATTGCATCCCAAACATCTTCTCTTTCAGATCCAGATAATAGAGATAGTCTTCTTCCTTCACATTGGGAGGGCAGCGATGGTCGCAGAAGGGGATATAACCTCCTCTTTCCACCAGAGGAACCAGAGATTCCATATATTTCCGGATCGCCTCCTTACCGGCTCCGAGCTGCATTTTATCGAAACCGCCCATGATACGCAGGTCTTTACCGTATTCTGCCAGAAGCTCTCCCGGATGGGCACAGCCGTTCACCTCGAATGGGAACAGACAGTTCACCCCTCCTTCCATAAAATAGGGAAGAAGAAATCTGACATCCCCATCGCAGTCCACATACCACAGATCAATTCCATGCTGCCGGAGCTTCCGGCTGATTCTTTTATATCTCGGCATAACGACGTTTTTAAAGAAATCCACCGTTACAATCGGTCCGTTTTTAAAGCAGATGTCCTCCCATCCGGAAGCATAATCGAAATCAATCCAGGGCAGGACCTGGTCCAGAAAATGCTCTACCAGCACACAGCAGGTTTCCACCATGTCCTCCACCATATCCGGATAGTCGTAACAGGCATAGGCCAGTCCTTCAAAGGTAAGCATATCGCGGATCTTTCCGATCATGGAACCGCAGTCCACCCCAAGCGGATAATCCCTGTCTGCGGGGTGCTGTTTTTTCAAAGCCTCCACATCTGCAATTCTCGCCGGGTCATCCACCCGGAACCGCTCCTCCTTGCACTTTTTCCAGTCATCAGGCGTAACGATGGAGGGCGCCATATAGTGGGGGATGGTATCATGCCCATCCTTCGGCACTTCCGCAAGAAGCCCGTCCGCATTGATCAGAACGCGCGTGTTTTCCCTTTCCTCCAAGACCTTTTCTTCAAAAGGCGGCCACATCCAGTTCTTTCCGCTCACCACTTCAATCCTGTCAAAGCCGAAAAATTCATTCGCCTGCTTTTCACAGGTTATTCCGTTATCACGGAATATGTGCCAGACCTCGTAGTTTTCATTCCAATAACCAAATTCCATGTTGAAGCACCGGTCAACCGGGCGGTAGTGCATCTGATTATTGAAACGCTCCCTGTCAGTCATGGTCCCCTTCCACTTTTGTCCGCACGGAATCATATTTTCCCCCTTTTCCGCCGCCTGAAGGGCGGCTTTTTATTTCCGAAGTGAAAAGAGACAGGATTCCCCTTTCCTGCTTCTTTTTCATTCCGGATTCCTTTTCATAATACCATAAAAACCGGGAATGGGAATCAGAAATTTCCGTGTTTTCCATCAGTCGGCGGGGACGTACTTTTTTCCGCCCCTTATTTGCTTTGGGCAAACAGCCAGTCTCTCACAGCCTCCAGCTTGTAGGCATAATCAAAGGACGTCAGGTGTTCACTGCCGGAAGCCCCTCCGGCGACAGTCGTCCCCTTCGTAAAAGTGATGAAATTGGCGTTCAGCCCTTCAGCAATCAGGGCTTCCACTGAGGCATTCTGCACGTCCCGGTCCTCCTGAGCGCTCCATTCCCCGTGCGTATAGGCGGCTCCATCGGCGTCAAACACAGCCATCAGTCCCGTCTGCCCCGTATAAGCCTTATCATCGCCTGCGGAGACAATATAAAAGAAAGAGTCTTCCTCCAGAACATCCAGAACCTCATTATCCCACTGACTTCCCACAAACAGAGAAGCTGCGAACAGATCCGGATATGCCACGTTCAGGTAGAAGGAGGTCATGCCGCCCATGGACTGCCCGGTGGCGTGCAGCCGGTCCGTATCAATGGACCAGGCGCTGCACAGATTTTCAATCAGATGAACCGCCACGTCAATCTGAGAAGATGTGTTAAAGTCATCATCCACTATCGTTTCCGTAAAAATGGGAATCAGCACAAAGCATGGATGTTTGGCCTGCTCTTCAGCGGTTGCCCAGATAACGCCGCCCCATCCAATCGTCAGGGAATATTCCGCTTCCCGCCCGGCTGCCCGGGAGTCCGGAATAAACATGATCATGGGATAGTTCCCGGAAGAGTCGTAGTCCTCCGGCACGAAAAGTTCATACTGCATCTCGAAGCCCGTATCCGGATCGGTAAATGTCAGCAGCTGATATTTGTCCTGCACCTCATCCAGTATGGCCTGAAGCTCTTCGTCAGGCTCGCTGCTCTGGTCTGACATGCCGCCGCCCTGACCACCGCGGCCGCCCTGACCGCCCCGATCCTCCTGACCACCGCGGTCTTCCTGATCTTCCTGGCCTCCATCCGGTCCTGCATCGTTTTGCTCTTCCTTCTGCTCCTGAACCACCGTATCCATCCCGGATTCCAAGCCTTCTCCGGCTGCTGGTTTTCCTGTACAGCCCGCGGCAAAAACCAGGATTGCCGCCAATAACGCCGTCATAAGCATATACTGTTTCATATTGCGTCCTTTCTTTCTGCAAAGTGTGTCTATACTAAAAAGCATATATAATTATACACGAAAATGAAAGGAATCGCAAATGAGAAGCGTTATCTCTGATACCACCCGGCCTGTGCCTCCCACATCCGACTGTATTCTCCTTTTTGCTCCAGAAGCTCCTTATGGCTTCCGTTTTCCACTATCCGGCCATTCTTCAGGACGATCACCCGGTCCGCGATCTTCGCAAGCCCCAGCCTGTGGGTGATGATGATGCAGATCCTTCCCTCACAAGCCCGCCTCTGCCGCATCCGCCTGAAATACAATTTTTACTGCATCAAGTACGTTTCCTTTTTTCATGCTCCCTCTCATTACTTAAACTCCCCTCACCTGGCCGCCCGAACCGCATACGTGGCGGCCCAGCTCTTCAAAATCCTGACGTCTGAAAATCCCGCCTCCCTCAGAACCTCCATCTCATGCTCCACCGTCAGAGGCGTGTCATAATGATAAACACCCTCGTCCGAAAGCTTCTGCTCCCGCTTCAGCCGTTCCAGCGTTCGAAAATATTCCCCTTCCAGCGCCTCCGACTCCGCAAAGTAGTCTGTCAGGAGAAAAAAGCCGCCCTTCTTCAGAGCCTGACAAAGCTTCCGGTATAAGGGCAGCTTCTGTCCGCGCGTGAAATGGTGCAGGGATTCCACCGATACGGCGGCGTCATAAGCTTCTTCAGGAAACGGGACGTCAAAATAAGAGCCATGAATCAGACGCAGCCTTCCATCCGCGCATCGATCCGGGAATTTATCCGTCAGCGCCCCAAGCATTGCCTCCGATAGATCGATTCCCGTCACACATGCCTCCGGATTGCGGAGAAAATACGCGTCCAGCTCCAGCCCGGTTCCACAGCCCAGATCCAGCACCTTGCAACCCGCCATTCCTGGAAGCAGAGAGGCGGTAAACGGGTAAAACTCCCGTGCGCCTTCAATCCCGGAAAGCATGTGTTCCTCATATTCCTCCAGTCTGTTTTCAAAGAAAAGATCCATTTTTTCCAGCATAATCGTCTCTCCCTTTCTGATCTGACTGCCGTCCGCTGACGGACAGCTCCTTATTTTCAGTATAACAGAGATCGTTTTCATTCACTGCCTTAAAAACGGGACAGAAAAAAGTTTGAGAAGCCCGGAGCCGATCTTCTCGCTTTCATCTCGCAGCCTGGCTGCTCGATGACCGTTGCCCGTCGGATGCCCGCTCGTTCAAGCACGGCGGGCGCCCTCCGGGTGTATCACGCAAAAACCCGACACAGCCGTTAAGCCGTATCGGTTTCCTCAGTTATCTTTCTTTTTTCTTCTGTCACGATCCTCTGTATGCTTTTTACGGAGAGAAAATACTTCTCCGCCAGTTCGTCCATTCTCGTGCCGGCGCGGTAATCCCGGTAGATCCTCCGGTTTCGTTCGCTGGTTTCCTTCCGGCATCCGGTGGTCTCTCCCCAGCTTTTCCGTTTCCCCTCTCTGCGGGGGATGTAGATATATTCTCCGTCCACATACTGCTGAATCAGCGCCACCACCTCGGGCGGCAGGATCGTTTCCGCTTTTCTGTAGCCCATAAAGCCCTCCTAAATATTTTTCTGTTTTAGGATGAGCAAAGGCTATTGTGTTTTCCATTCTCTGCAATAGCCCCTGCGCTATGCAGAATAAACATCAGTGGTCATACAATGAAGTCCCCTTTCTTTTCTACTACCTGACTGCTTTTACTCTGATTTCAAGCATAGCAGGCTTTTTTCATTCTGTAAAGAATAAAGTCACTCCGCCGCCCAGCTTCGTCCGCAGCGTGGTTCCTTCCGGCATTTCAAGTCTTCCCGCCTCATCAAGCTCCTTCAGCTTTCCTCCGGACAGTCCAAGCTGATTCGCAAGCAGCCTGCTGATCCGGATGGGAAGGCCATATTCATTTTGAATCCGGATGATACGCGCGCCGTCTGTCATCCGGTTCCGATCCTGTACAGGTTCCTCCGAAGCGTTCTTTTCGACCGCATATTCCAGAGTTTCCCATAGCGCCTCCGTCCTGTTCTTTCTCAGCAGAGCGCTGCTGCAGGCGGCGCGGAGGGCTGCCTCTTCCCTGTTTTCCAGATAGCTCAGGCGTTCCTCTTCCGAAAGCCTTCCCGTTTCCATCCGTTCCAGTATTTCCATATTCCAGCTTTTTTTACACCGGACACAGCGGTAGATCAGCCATACGTCCAGCCTGCTTCCATTGGCGTTGACCCGGAATTTTCCGGTGCTCTCATAGATGCTTTTCGCACCCCCGCAGCCGGGACACTGCCTTCTCACAACGGGAGGCTTCACCGGCCTGACCGTCCATATCTCACTCCTTTGCGGAAGAGCCGCGCCGGAAAACACAGTCTTCCTTTCGCCGGCATTCCTTCCGGCTTCTTTTTTCGTATTCCATTCTGAATTCATCTGCATTTATCTGCGCTTCCTTTCCCGTCAGACCTTTTCGGACCCGTTTTCGTGAATCGGAAAGCAGAAGCCGGGATGAATCAGATGCTTCTCTTCATCGCACAGCTTCTACTATGCGCAAAAGGGTTCCATCCTCATAAATATCCTCTTTCTCCTTTGTTTTCCATGTTCTGTCGCCGCACCACTCTTCACATGCCATGCCGACGTTTTGAGTATAAGGGACTCCCGCCTTTTTTGCATCCTCAAACACGGAACAGAAAAAAGTTTGCGGCAGATCTCCCCTCTGATTCAGCAGGCGGTTCCCGGATGCCGGAATCCGTGGTAAACTGAATGAAGTCAGTTCAGGCAGGAAATGCTGTAACAGATAAAAAAGAAGAACAGCCCGGCGGCATGATGGCATCAGACATGCCCCGGCACCTGGCGCATTAAGGGAGAAATTTTATGGAAAAACAGTTTTCATTCGATGCGGTAATTCAGAAGGTCCCGGATATGGACGGCGCTTATGTGGAAATTCCCTTCGATGTAAAAGAGGTATTCGGCAGAGGCCGTGTCCCCGTTCACGCCGTCTTTGACGGCGAGCCCTACGATGGCCAGCTGGTCAGGATGGGCACCCCCTGTCACATCATAGGTATCCGGAAGGATATCCGCGCCCGAATCGGAAAGCAGCCGGGAGATACGGTCCATGTCACGCTTTCCCTCCGCCAGACCGATACTCCATGACCTGATCCGGAAAACGGGCATTCATGTGGTCATCACCGGAGACAATCAGCTGACGGCCTTCTGCCGGAGCGGCGGCATAAAACAGGCGGGCTTCCGAATCGAAATGCCCGCCTGTCTTTTTCATTTCATTAAGGATTTTCTTCAAAATGTGCTTTCAAATGGAAATCAGCCAAAGACCGCCTTCCGGTCATCCTCCCAGTCCTCCTGGCCCCATCACATTCTGCGCGCTCTTCATCTTCGCTTCCGCCGCCAGAATTTCCATATCCATATTCGGAGCGCCGCCTTCACCTGCTCTCCCTCCTTCAGGGTACGTACCTTCCTCTTTCCCGCATTCTACAATACAGAAAACTGTTTCCGGTATCTGGTTTCAGCTTACCATACTGCGTTTCTTTCCGCAATCTTTTTCCCTGATGGATAAAACGCTGCTCCCAGGCGTTATTTTTCATTTTTCTCCCGTACATGTCTGCTCCTGCCCTCCGTCCGGTACTTTCCCGGCGGCATTCCCATCCTTTTGCTGAAAACATTGGAAAAATAATGTTCATCCACAAAGCTCAGCCGGTACGCTACCTCCTTCACGCTCATTCCCGTATTCTGAAGCAGACGGCAGGCTGTGTCAATCTTTCTTGCCAGCACATAGTCATACGGGCTCTGTCCGTATGCATCCCGGAACACTCGGGTAAGCTGGGATGCGGAAAGACTGGCAACTCTGGCCAGATCTGAAACCACAATTTTCTCATAGATATGCGCGTCAATGTATTCCCTTACCTGCAGCGCCGTCTCCGAGACCGCGCTTTTCTCCCGTTCTCCATGAGCCAGCCGGGCGGAAAGCAGGTTATCGGAAAGCTTCAGCAGAATTTCATGAAACAGAAGGACTGTCCTCTCCGCCAGTTCCTGACTGTTTTTTTCATAATTCCTGCAGACCCGCAGGAACTCCCAGAACTGCGGATAGACTGGGCAGTCTTCAAACACCACCGCACGCTCAAGCCCATAACCCGCAACCAGTGAATCGGCCAGGCTGCCGGAGATGTTCATCCAGATTTTTTTCCAGGGTCTGTCCGCATCCGCCCAGTAGCTGTGATCCTTTCCGGCAGCCAGCAGATAGGCATCCCCGGCCTTCGGACGGTATTCCCTTCCGTCCATCACAATATGTCCCTCCCCGCTGATCACATACTCCATGCAGTGCAGGGGAGAATGCTCCCTTTCAATATGGTAACGGGGATCCGGCCAGGTAATTCCCGTCATTTCAACGGCAAAGCGCTCCTCTCCCGGCATCTGTCCGGGAAGGAATGTAACGATCTCCTCCATTATGCGTGTATTCCTCACTTATATGCGTATTTTTTTCATTTTATATCTCCGATTATAGCAGTATACTTCAAGCATCACAAGTACTACATGCCGCCTGGCGGCGGCGCACGAACTGCGTTCGTGCCGAAG
>ULPS01028134.1_pt1 | contig 10207 bp, 6 predicted proteins | sample 1953711 | NCBI WGS metagenome assembly ULPS01 (sample SAMEA4835635, study PRJEB28245) | human gut metagenome | biome: gut microbiome; material: fecal sample | place: Denmark | collected 2008 | reverse complement strand
CATCTGCCAAAGCCGCTGCTGCTTCCGCCCGTGCCGCCGCAGCTGCCGCACGGGCCCACGAAGCCGCCGAGCGCCTCTCTTCCGCAAAATCAACCGAAGACAGAAGCACCCAGAAGTTGGACAATCAAGCAAGCACCCAGAGAAGAAGCTAGAAAGAAGATTCCACCCCATGACCGTTGTCGATGCCCACGTTCACGTATATCCTGAGAAAATCGCGCTCCGCGCCGCCGAAAGCGTGGGCGACTTCTACCAGTACCCCATGTTCAAGGAGGGGTCCATCCCCGCGATGCTCGCCGCCGTGGAGGGCTCGCCCATCACGCATCACATCATCTATTCGGTTGCGACGAAACCCTCCAACGTCGAGTCCATCAACGACTTCATCGCGGCAGAGTGCAAAAAGCACCCCAACTTCGTCGGATTCATGGCGATGCATCAGGACTATCCCAACCCGGAGGCCGAAATCGAACGCGCGATTAGCCTGGGACTTCGAGGGATGAAGCTCCATCCCGACACGCAGAAGGTGAACATGGACGACGATCGGCTCATGCGCATCTACGAGCTGATCGAGGGCCGCATGCCACTCGTCATGCACTGCGGCGACTACCGAACCGATTTCTCGCACCCGCGCCGCATGAAGCGCATCCTGCACGAGTTCCCAAACCTCGTCGTTGACGCGGCGCACTTCGGCGGCTGGTCGGTGTTCGACCTGGCTGTCGAGTATCTGGAAAACGAAAACTGCTTCCTCGACATGTCGAGCTCGCAAGCGTTTCTGGGACGCCGCCGCACGCGGGAGCTCTGCGAAATCTACGGTGCCGACCGAATCCTGTTCGGGTCGGACTTCCCCATGTGGGACCCCTCAGAAGAGTTCGAAATATTCGAGTCGCTCGACTTCTCCAAAGCCGATTTCGAGAAGATGACCTGGCATAACGCCGAGCGATTCATCGGGATGGATATTCGCTAGAAGCCTTTAGGGGGCAGGCTATCACATTCTCGCCGCCGCCAACGCGCAGGCTATTCCTCAGCATCCTCGCGGGGAATCTGCTCCACGCGCACGAGAATCTTATCGACGCGGTGGCGATCCATGTCGGCCACTGTGAACGTCGCCTTCGCGTCGCGACCGGTAAATGACACCGTGTCCCCCTCTTCGGGGATGCGGTCGAACGCGGCGAGCAAAATGCCTGCCGCCGTTTCGCATTCGTTCGCTTCCTCAGGAAGGAAGCCGAGCAGATCCTCCAGGTCATCGATGGAAAGCGAGCCATCGATCAGGTAGCGACCGTCGCCTTTCTTCACGATCTCGTCTGCCAAGCCGTGGCTGTACTCGTCGTCGACGCGCCCCACGATCTGCTCCATGATGTCGCTCATCGTGACGATGCCCGCCGTGCCGCCGTGCTCGTCCACGACCACAGCGATCTTGGTATGACGGCGCTGCAGCAGCTGCAAAAGTTTCGCGATGGGGATGCTCTCGGGCACCGCGTACAACTCGCGAATGGGCAGGTCCTCCATCGAAGCGTCGGCGTCCATCGTGAACAGGTCTTTCACGTGAACGAACCCGACCAGATGATCCTTGCTCCCCTGGCACACCGGATAGCGCGTGTACTTGTAGCGTTCGGCAAGCTCACGGTTCTCCTCAAGTGAGTCCTCCATATCGAGGCAGGTCAACTCGATGCGCGGCGTCATGATTGCCTCGGCGTCCTTGTCGCCCAAATCGAAGATGTTGTCGACGTACTCGTTTTGCTCAGGCTCGATAAGCCCGCTTTCCGTAGACTCGTCGATGAGCAGCTTGATTTCCTCGCCCGTGTACACATCGTGCTCGTTGGCAGGATCGTGCCCGGTCAGGCGCACAACGCCGTTGGTGATGCCATTGAACATAAGCATAATCGGATAGGTGATGCGATAGAACCACAGAAGCGGGGTCGCCGTCATAAGCGCGTAGCGCTCCGTCGCGAAGATGGCGAACGATTTGGGGATAAGCTCGCCCACGACCACATGTAGGGTCGTCATGAGGAAATACCCGATTGCGACCGCAATTACCGAGATGACGGCATCAGGCAGGCCGATCAGAACGAACAGCGGTCGAATGAGCGCCGAAATCGCGGGTTCGCCCAACCAGCCGAGCGCAAGCGAAGCAAGCGTGATGCCGAGCTGACAAGCCGACAGGTACGCGTTGACGTTCTCGGTGATGGTTTTCGCGTTCTTCGCTCCGCGTTTTCCCTCGTCATAAGCAAGTTCGATCTGCGACTTGCGCACGCGCACCATGGCGAATTCCGCGATAACGAAAAACGCGTTCATCAAAAGGAAGAAGACGACAAGAATCAGACTGGCAGCTATGGACATCGGGTATGCGGGCCTCCTCAGGGCGCGTTTTATTTTCAAGCGACGTTTTTAACCTTGAAGTATGGCATATTCCGCATTCGAGAACGCGTTTGTTGCCATTTTGTTCACCTAGATAGCCAGATGAAGCGGTGAGCGAGCGCCTGGGGCACAGACGAGCTGCAAGGGAGTTGCATGACGGGCCATCGGCGCGCGGCTGGCGCGATAGATTGCCAGCCTGGCCCCCGACAGATTGCCCACAGATCGGCCGTAACCCGCCACACCCCGCCAGCGTCACTCAATCACGATGCGGTCGGTCTGCACACTCGAAATCGCCTCGGGGCACAGGCCGCACCCCAGGCCGAACTCGTACCCTGCCCGGTTCAGCGTCACTTTCCCACGCTCGGCGGTATAGGGGGGCATGGTCACATCAACATCGAAATAACGCGAGGTCGACCCGATATCGCCCGGCATCACCACTTCGTCGAGCGTTTGGAACGCCGCGTGCATGCGCTTCGAGATTCCCGTATCGTACATGCCGCCCATCCACACCTCGCGCCCGCGCGAACGCGCCGCAAAGATGAACTTGAGCGCAGCCTCCACGCCCCCGAATTTCGCGACTTTCACTGCGAAGCACCGCAGCTCAGGATACGAAAGCGCCTGGTACGCCTCGCGCTCGTTCACGAACGACTCATCCAAACAGATAGGCGTGGCGATGGTCCTCTGCAATGCTGCCAGCCGCGCGAAAGCCCGGGCGGTCGACCCACCGCACGGCGTCAAATCGATGGGCTCCTCGATCCACGCGACGTTGAGCGGATCGAGCGCGCGAAGCTCGGCGATCGAGCGGTCCGTAAAGCTCTGGTTCGCATCGAGCGTGATGAACAAGTGCGGGTACTTTTGGCGAATCATGCGGACGACGCCCAAGCTGCCAGGCGCGACCTTGAGCTTCACGCGACAATAACCCGCCTTCACGCAGCGCGAGACCGAGGCGAGCGTTTCCTCCACGCTGCCCATGCCGACCACGGCACCCGCCGAAACAGCGGCCTCGCGCGCATTCCCAAACGGCGTCCTCGTCTTCCCGTGCACCCGCTCACGATGCGCCGCGCGCTCGATCACGTCGTATTCCTCGGCAAGCAAGCGCCCGAGGGGCTTCCCCACGATCTTGCCGTAAAGGTCCCACAGCGCAGGTTCGATCGCGCCGCAAGCAAGCGGGAAGCGCTCCATCCCCGGGAGGGAGGCGAATGCGGCGGAAACCTCCCTTGGATGGAGAAAAACCTCGCCGATCACCTTCGGCGCGAGCGTGCCGCGCAGCACCTCAATGTCCTGCTCGATTGTTTCGGGAAGATACCAGTCAGAGGAAAATGTAACGCATTCTCCCAGGCCAACGCGCCCTTTTGCGTCGACGACCTCAACGATCACCGACTCGCGGAACTCCAGCGTCGCTTTCGCCGTCACAAACGGCTTCTTGAAGGGGATACGCACACGATGCAGAATCACGCGGCGAACATCGAGGCATTCCGAGTAGATTCGCTCGATGGCAGCGCGGTCAATCTTGCCGATGCCCTGCCGCGGCAGGCTTTCCATGACGAAGATCTGCTTGGGATGATAAAGCTTCGAGAGCACGCCTTCGAGTTGACTGTGGACGGAGGCGACGAACTCACTGTCACTCGGGCGAGAGGGGGCGAGCGGCTTCGGGGTATGCCGTCTTACCTGCGGTTTTATCACCTCGCGACCGAAACGTGCCGTCTTCACCGGGGAAAGCCTGTCAAAAGCCTGGTCACGACTGCCGCGTTCGGACGTCTTGCTCGTGCGCTCGACGAACGCCACGGGGCGCCGTCCCCACACGGGGTCGGGGGCGCCGAACACGTAGGCGTCCGCCACGCCGGGAATCGCCATGAGCTTGTCGGCAATCTCTGCGGGATAGACGTTTTCCCCGCCCGAGACGAACATGTCGGTGGTGCGCTCCTTCACGTAGATCTTGCCCTCGTGGAGCGCCGCCACATCGCCGGTAAGGAAAAAGCCATCCGCGGTGAAGGCAGCACGCGCGTTCAAGTAGTTCGACAACACGCCCGGCCCACGCACCGCCAGGCGCCCGAAACCGCGCCCATCGGGCTCGACGATGCGCGCCTGGTAGCCAGGCAGAAGCTTCATACCGCCCGTAAACGACTCATCTATCAGGCTGTTTGCAACCTGACTGCACGTTTCGGTCATCCCGTAGCTCGCATACAGGCGAAGCCCCGCCTCGTGCGCGCGAGCGATGGTAGCGGGATTGAGCGCGCCCCCGCCAAGCAGGATGCAGCGATACGCGGCCAGCGCGGGGCCGCCCCCCTCGACAGCGAGCATGTCCTGCAGCATCTTGTCGACCACGGAGATATGGGTGAAACCGACGCGCGCGGCGTCCTTCAGGATTCGCGCCGCATCGAAGCGCGCGTAGAGGCGAAACGGCGTGCGGTTCGTGATGCTGCGCACGACCTGCTCGAAGCCCCCAATATGGTACAGGGGAAGCGCCACCTGCCACATGCCACGGCCCCGCACCGAGAGCACGGCGTTGGACGATTCGGCAGCAGCCGTGAGCATGCGCCAGGTCGACGGCACCGCCTTCGGCTTGCCCGTCGTACCCGACGTGAAGAGGACGAGAGCTCGTTCCTTGTCGTTGAACAGGTGCGATTCTCTTTCCGCAAAATGGGTGGCCTCAAAGACCGCATCGCGCTCGGCGCTCATGATGACGCGCTTGCCGCTTTGGAGCCGCGACGCCCCCGCAAGGTCGTCCGCCACATGGTCCATAAGCATTTCAGCCCGCGCTTCATCGATGCGGCACGTCACACGGATGCCTGAGCTCTCCAAATCGAACAAGCGCGAGAGTTTCTCTGCCGATGTGAGGCGGTTGTTCAGCACGACGAGCGAGAATGCCCCGTACCCCGCGGCCAAGGCGAGGAAGATGAACTCCGGGCAGTTCGGAAGGTCGACCGAGACGCAGTCGCCGCGCCCGACCCCCTTGCTCCGCAGGCGACGGGCGATTGCCGCTGCCGTGAGCCTGGCCTGGCGATACGTGCACGAATGCTCCGAGCCGTCGCGCGCGACGAACGTGAAGAAGACCCCGTCGGGATCTGTTCTCACCAGGCTTTCGAACGCATTGATCATCGCGTGCTCGGACCACGTTTCTCTTCGGACGCCGCATCAGCGACTTAGGCGGACAAAGGAAATGAGAAGCGACCCGACGCACGAGGCATCGGGTCGCTTGGCTTTAGGGAAACTTAGGGTACTGAGTGAAGTCGGGCGCCCGCTTCTCCTTGAACGCGTCGCGGCCCTCCTTCGCCTCGTCGGTGGTGTAGTACAAAAGCGTGGCGTCGCCGGCGAGCTGCTGGATGCCCGCAAGCCCATCGGTTGCCGCGTTGAAGCTCGCCTTCATGAAACGCAGCGCCGTCGGCGAGAACTGCAGCATCTCGCGCGCCCACGACACGCATTCAGCCTCGAGCTCCTCGAAGGGAACGACCTTGTTGACCAGCCCCATCTCGAGCGCCTCGGCGGCGGAGTACTGGCGGCAGAGATACCAAATCTCGCGTGCCTTCTTCTGGCCCACGACGTTTGCCAGGTACCCCGCGCCGTAACCAGCGTCGAAGCTGCCGACCTTGGGACCCGTCTGGCCAAACTTGGCGGTTTCGGCCGCGATGGACAAATCGCATAGAAGGTGCAACACGTGCCCGCCGCCGATAGCGTAGCCGTTCACCATGGCGATGACCGGCTTGGGCACCACGCGAATCAGATGCTGCAGGTCGAGCACGTTCAAGCGAGGGATGTTGTCCTCGCCCACGTAGCCGCCATTGCCACGGATCTTCTGGTCGCCGCCAGAGCAGAACGCCTCGTCCTCGTGGCGGCCGCCGTGGTTCGCACCGGTCAAGATGATGACGCCGATGGAAGCGTCGTCGCGCGCCACGGAGAACGCGTCGTACATCTCGGTCACAGTGAGCGGGGTGAACGCGTTGCGCCGTTCGGGGCGATTGATGGTGATTTTCGCAATCCCATCAGCGGTTTCGTACTTGATTTCCCGATATTGCTTGGCGGATTTCCAAGCTACGTCATCCATAGCTGTCCTTTCGTGGCATATCGTTGATTCGTTGCAGGACGCGAAACGGTTGGCGCGCCCCGCAACGGAGACATCGGCTTCACGACGCCGATTTCGCACTCAGGGGAAAACGACGCCATGCCGGCGATTGACAATGTTTGGTTCTGTGTTTTCGCTTCGAATGATTCCTGTTTCGCAAGTTTCTATATCATACCGCGATGAGGTATGTCATGGGGCCGCGGGTTCGGGAGTGCACGATTCGACCACTTCTTTCAAAATCGATGCGAACACCTCGGGTTGCTCGAGGTGAATGTTGTGCCCGGCAGCGGGAGCGACGCGGCACGAAACTGCGCCCTGGGATTCTGCCTGAAGGGTGGAGGCGACCTTGCAATATTTCGCGTCAAGCTCCCCGGCCAGATAGCTTACGGGAATGCCCTTCGCAGCCAGCTCGCAAAGCGTGCGAATCGACTCGCCCTGCGAGGACATCGCGTGGGCCCCCGCCTGCTCGAAAGAGAGCGCGAGCGATTCCGCGTCGTTGGCAAGGCGGCCCGCCCGAAGTCGTTCCCGCTGGTCGGCAGAAAGATACTGCTGGCTTTCGAACAAGGGCAGGCCCGCCCACCAGCCCATGAAAGCGGACACCCCTTCGTCCCGCACGCGCGCAGCCCACGCGAAGTTGCGCTCGCGAAGCGCCCCTCGCGAGGCGGCGTCAGCGGGGCCGAGTCCTGCGCTTTCAAGAACGAGCGCGGCAAAGGGCGCGCGGGCCTCGGGCACCTGCGCCACATCGTCAGCCGAAGTCGCTGCCGTATCCCGCTGACCGCCCCCAGCCACGTCCAGGCGGCCAGATCGGCCACATGGAGCGAAGGCTGCGAAGCTTCTGAGCGAAATGCGGTTGAGCTCGCCGCCATCCCGCAGGTCGTCCGCAGCAAGGCACGCCGCCTGAAGCGCAACGCGGCCGCCCATGGAATAGCCGACCAGTACGGGGAGCCTTCCCGCGACATGCGCCACGGCTTCGCAGAAAGCAAGGAGCGCCTGCGCCTGAAAGACCAGGTCGAACGCCTCGCGACCCGGAACATCGCCAACCGTCGGGCGAGCGCTCTTCCCATGCCCCGCAAGCTCGAAAGCAAAGCACTCCACGCCCGTGCGAGAAAGCGACAAGGCAACTTTATCCCAGGTGGAAGCCTGCTGCGCGAAGCCGTGGACAAGCACGATCGGGGCCGATAGGGCACTACCTTCCCTCGCGCCCGACGCCGAAGCACGCCACGCCTTCACGCCAAAGCGCATGCCCTCGAAATCGAAGCCGCGCGTCTCCCCCCAAACCTCGCTCGTCACTTCGCCGCCCTTCTTCAGAACCTCGCTTGCCACCTTCGCCGTCCCTCTTTTGCCCCGATGCGGTGCATTCGATCGAATGCACCGCATCTCTGAAATATTTTAGCTCGATGTGCGCAGGTTTTGAGAGAGGGCGACCGAAAGCGAAAGGGACGGAAAAATCGCACCCATCTGACCTGGCACTACAAAGAGATACTCGTCCGCGTATCGGCACCGAGCGGGCAAGCTGCCGCAAAACCTGCGCACATCGAGCTAAAATGTCGGCGAAACAGGAGAAAGGACGCATATGTTTACCATCGGATGTCATTTATCGGTCGCGAAGGGCTTTTTGGCGATGGCGAAAGACGCCGTCTCGATTGACACGAACACGTTCCAGTTCTTCACGCGCAACCCGCGCGGGGGCAAGGCGAAGGCAATCGACCCCGCCGACATGGCAGCGTTCCACGAGTTCGCCGCGACGCACGGCATCACGCGCATCCTGGCGCACGCGCCCTATACGCTCAACCCGTGTTCGAAGAACCCCGAAACGCGCGAGTTTGCGCGCGCGACGCTGGCGGACGACCTCGTGCGCATGGAAGAAACGCCTGGTCAGTTTTACAACATGCACCCGGGAAGCCACACAGGGCAAGGTGCCGACGCCGGCATCGAAATGATTACAGACGCGCTCAACGAGGTGCTGCACGCCGACCAGACGACCACGCTTTTGCTTGAGACGATGGCAGGAAAGGGAAGCGAAGTCGGGCACACGTTCGAAGAAATCGCGCGCATCATCGACGGCGTGAAGCTGTCCGACCACGTGGGCGTCTGCCTGGACACGTGCCATATCTGGGACGCAGGCTATGACATAGCGGGAGACCTCGACGGCGTGGTGCGCGAGTTTGACCAGATCATCGGCCTCAACCGGCTGAAAGCCATCCATCTGAACGACAGCCTGAATCCCTGCGGCGCGCATAAGGACCGTCATGCCCGCATCGGGGAGGGCCACATCGGCTTCGAGGCGCTCTCGGCGGTGACAAAGCACCCCGCACTGCGCGATTTGCCCTTCTACCTGGAGACCCCGAACGACAAGCTCTCGGGGTGGGGCGAAGAGATCGCGGCCCTGCGCGCCGTTTGGGAAAACGAATAACGGAAGGCGCGAACACGAGTTCCGCAAGGTAGGGCCCTTCGGCAGTGCCCAGTCGCTCAGACAGTCCTCGCTGCGCTGCGGAACTCGCTTTGTGGGCACCGCCGAAGGGCCCTACCTGGCCCGCAAGAGCTCAAACGCAAGGCGTGAACGAGCCGAAAGCAATGTGGGGCACAAGCCGAAGGGCTCCTCCGCAAACCTATTGGTACGCTCGATAGCGAGCCTTAAGGCCCGAAAGTGGCAGCTTCACTTCGATGAGGCTTATGCCCGGCGTCCCGAGCATCTCCCCGTAGACCTGCGAAAACTCGCTCGGAGTGCCCACCTTGCGATAAGGCACGTTGAAAGCCGCCGCCGCGTGGGAGAAATCGACGTCCTGCGGCGCCGAGAACAGGCGCGCGAAGTACGGCTCATCCGACGCCTGCGGGAGCATCTCGAAGATGCCGCCGCCGTTGTTGTTCAACAGCACCACGACGATACTCGGAGCAAGCTTTCCGCGCTCGACCGCAACCTGGGCGATTTCGCGCTGGAGCGCAAGTCCACCCAGGTCATGCTGCAGCGTGAAATCCCCAGTGAGGAACGTCGTCTGCTCGAAATGCTGCGCGACGCCAAGGGCGGTCGACACCGTGCCGTCAATGCCGTTGAGCCCTCGGTTGCACAGCACGGCAAGCGGCTTGTCGTCTTTCACATAGAAGGTGTCGATTGCGCGAATCGCCATCGAGTTCGCGGAGAACAAGCACGACCCCGCAGGTGCCGCCTTCAGAATCTCGCGCACGTACGCGCCTTCGGGACGAGGGGCGACGGCAGCGGACTCGGGTTCAGCGTCTCCTGCAACCTCGGCCCCGTCGACAGCGTTGCCCGTCGCCCTCTCCTGCGAATCTTCCTCTGCCGAAAGGATGCGCGCCCGTTCGGCCGCGTTCGTCTCGCGCCACGCGGAAAGGAAGCCCGCGCTCGCCTGCGCGTCGCAATCGCACGTCAGCAAGGATCGCACGAAATCAATCGGCGAGCAAGCGACGAACAGGTCGGTCATCGCGTTGAAATCGCGGGTTTCACCTGCGTCTACGACAATCTCAATGGGACGCACCGCGGCAAGCTTCTGCACGCAGCGCTTCGATACGGGGTAACGCCCGAAGCGGATGACCACCTCCGGCACGGGGAAATCGTCGCGCCCGAGCACATTGTCGTAGTTGTCGATGACCGCCTCGTCGCCAAGCGAGCGCAGTCCCGAAAGCGGGTCAGCCAGAAGCGGCAAGCCGTACGCCTTCGCCCACGCCGCCACCTCGCGCGCCTCTTCCAAGCTCTCGCAAGTGCCCTCGCCCGCAAGCACCAGCACGCGACGCCCGCAAATAAGGGCTTTCACCTGGTCGCACACCGCTGCCGAAAGGCGA
>ULPS01007983.1_pt1 | contig 10216 bp, 8 predicted proteins | sample 1953711 | NCBI WGS metagenome assembly ULPS01 (sample SAMEA4835635, study PRJEB28245) | human gut metagenome | biome: gut microbiome; material: fecal sample | place: Denmark | collected 2008 | reverse complement strand
TTACTTTATTTTGTAATAAATGGGAAAATAAAAAAGAAATTATAATTTAGCATATTCGTTCAAAAACAGCACAGTGATATATTCAAAATAAGCATATTACTCAAAAAAATAACTATTTTCAGCAAAAAAATTATGCTATATGATATATTATATAGCATGAAGAAGACAATAGTTTTTATAAAGTTGACAAAAAACTGTTTATATATAAAACGGTTTTGCATATGTGCACAAATGCGACCCATCATAGTAACATGTATATTATTTATGACAGGAGGAAAAACAGATGAAAAGAAAACTAATAGCATCATTACTTTGTATCATAATGATTTTTTCGTTTGCAGGATGTAGTTCAAGAGAAACCGCAACAGAAAATTCTGAAGAAACATCTATTGCCGAAGAAGAAATATCAAGCAATAATAATTTTAATACAGAAGGACTTCCAATTTTAAATGAGCCAGAAACTTTTACCATCGCCGTCTCAAAAAATTCATTAAGTAAAAATACGTTTGCAGAAAAGGAATGTGTAATACAGACGGAAAATGAAACAAATATTAAAATTGAGTGGGTTGAGATTCCGTCATCTTCTTGGACTGAGAAAACAAACATTATGCTGGCTTCAGGAGACCTTCCGGATGCATTCTTAGGAAGTATTGATATTGCAAATAATCTATCTTCTCTCACACCGTTAAATGATGCAATTGAAAAATATGCACCAGCAATTCATGAACTATTTGAGGAACGTCAGGATGTAGCAAAAGGAGTAACAGCACCTGATGGTAATATATATTCTTTACCAATAGGTGATGAAACGTACAACAATAAGACTTCTGATAATATCTGGATCAATAAAAAATGGTTGGATAATCTGGAGTTGAATGTACCAACAACAACTGAAGAATTTATGGAAGTTCTTCGTGCCTTTAAAACTCAGGACCCGAATGGAAATGGGGTAGCTGACGAAATCCCTTTTTCATTTCAGGGAACAGAGACCATAGGAAATATGTTTGGTTCTTTTGGTATTTTAGATGATGGAAACCATATTATTATTGATGATGGAGATGCTATATTTACACCAACAGATGAAAGATTTTATGAAGCATTACAATGGCTCCATTCTTTGAATGAAGAAGGATTGATTGATCCAGAAGCTTTTACAATGAATGAAGAACAATATAACAGTAAGTTTAAAGGACAGGATATTGTAGGTGTTATTCTTGGATTTGATCCTTCTGAAGTATTAGGGGCCGAAAGTCTTAATAATTTTGTTGCTGTATTGCCGCTTGTAGGTCCAAATGGCGATCAAATGTGGCTTGATACAGGAAATATAAATGTAACAGGTTTTTCTATTACGACAGCCTGTGAAAATCCAGAAGCGCTGGTTCGTTGGTATGACTATATCCGTTCGGATTTTGAAGTGGCCATGCTATGGAATAGAGGGCCCAGAGGAGAGGCTTGGGATTATACAGATGATGGCAAATGGATGATTCTGCAAGAAAATTGTCCGAAAGATATTGCGTATGGTCAATGGAGACATACAATTTCGGCGGCTTCTAGTGCTCCCTACTTTTTTGCCATGGAAGACGCTGGTCCAGATGCCCAAGAATTTACAACTGATAGAGATATATTAAAAGTGGCTACTGTTGAGAGTTATTTACCGTATTTGTACAAGAGTTTGCCTTCGGGAATTGATGATTCAGACAATGCCAGACAGCGTAGCATTCTGTTGACGGATATAGACAGTTATATTAAGAGATTTATATCATCATCTATTCTTGAAGGAATTGATGAGGCGGGATGGGAAGAACATTTAAACACCTGCAAGACACTGAAAACAGACGAATATGAAGAGTTTGTGCAAAATTTTGTGGATAGAGTTTCGTAAATAAAAAGAACAGGCTTCGCTGTACGTAAAAACAGCGGAGCCTGTTGAAAAGGAGGCACTTATCTTGACGAATAGAACAAGGTCAAAAGAAACAATAGTTAAAATAATTAAGAAGCAGATTAAGCGCAATTGGATACTTTACCTATTCGTTGCTCCCTGTTTACTATATTTGATTATTTTTAATTATATTCCTTTATATGGAATTCAAATTGCATTTAAAGAGTTTTCCCCCGCAGAAGGAATCTGGGGAAGTAAATGGGTTGGATTTGAACAATTTGAACGTTTTTTTGGTTCTTATCAGTTTTGGACGTTATTAAAGAATACTTTGGTATTAAGTATATATTCTTTATTAATGAACTTTCCCATTCCAATAATACTTGCATTAATGCTTAATTATGCATTTAGTGCTAAATTCAAAAAATTTGTACAGACAGTGACTTATACTCCGTATTTTATTTCCGTTGTTGTTCTGGTTGGAATGATAGATGTATTTTTTTCAACTACAGGTCCAATTAACCAGTTGCTTGCCATCTTTGGAAAAGAAGAACCGATTCTCTTTATGGGAACTCCTGGACTTTTTAAACATATTTTTGTTTGGTCAGGAGTATGGAAACAAGCCGGATGGGGATCAATCATATATATTGCGGCACTTGCGAGCGTAAGTCCAGAATTGCATGAAGCGGCAATTATGGATGGAGCAAATAAATTCCAAAGAATTTTACATGTGGATTTACCATCAATCATTCCCATTGCAGTGATTATGTTGATTATGAATGTTGGAAATATTATGAATTTGGGTTTTGAAAAGGCGTTTTTACTTCAAAATGATATTAATCTTTCTGTTTCAGAAATTATTTCTACATATGTGTACAAAATAGGGTTACAAAGTGCACAGTATAGCTATTCGACAGCTATCGGATTATTTAATAATTGTGTTAATTTTATCCTGCTTGTTACAGTAAATCAAATTTCTAAAAAGTTATCAGGATCCAGTTTATGGTAGTAAGAATAGGGGACTATTTATGATAGTAAAATTTTTTAAGCGTTCGAAGGCGAATATAATATTCGATATTCTAAACACAGTACTTCTTATTGGTGTATGTATTATTATATTATACCCTCTTTATTTTACTATAATTGCATCTGTAAGCGATCCAGTTGCAATCAATACAGGTAAAGTGCTGATTTATCCTGTGGGAATTAACTTTAAAAGTTACAAGATGATTTTTGAGGATCAGAGAATATGGTCTGGTTATGGAAATACAATTAGGTACACATTTTTTGGAACAATAATAGGACTTGTTCTTACAATTCCCGCTGGCTATGCCCTTTCGAGGCAAGATTTTGGGGGACGTGGATTTATTCAAAAAATTATGGTATTTACTATGTACTTTCAGGGTGGATTAATTCCAACCTATCTTGTTATTCAGAAACTTAAGTTAATTAATACACCTTATGTATTGATGCTGTTAGGATCCTTCTCCGTTTTTAATCTAATTATTGCCAGAGCTTTTTTTGAGACAACAATACCTGTTGAATTGCAGGAGGCTGCAGAAATAGATGGATGTAATACCGCCCGATTCTTTTTTTCAATAGTAATTCCCTTGTCTAAAGCAATTATAGCGGTTATTGCACTTTATTATGTTGTAGGACATTGGAATTCATTTTTCAATGCATTAATTTATGTCAGTCAAGAGAGATTGTATCCATTACAATTGATTCTTCGAGATCTGCTTTTAAGCAGCCAGTCTTTAGTATCAAGTGGAATGGGGGATCCAGAGACTATCAGGGAAATGGAAAGTATTGCTATGACAATAAAATATGGCATTATTATTGTAGCAAGTGTACCTGTTCTGATTATTTATCCATTTTTACAAAAATATTTTGTGAAAGGTGTTATGATTGGATCCATAAAGGGATAAAGAATGGAGGAAAATTACATGATAAAAAATGTTCTGATCATCATGACCGACCAACAGAGAAAGGATTCTATGGGTTGTTATGGAAATACCTTTGCAAGAACGTCGTGTCTGGACCATTTTGCAGAAGAATCAATAAGGTTTAACAGAGCATACGTGGCGAATCCCATTTGCATGCCGAACAGACACAGTTTTTTCAGTGGAAGATATCCGCATAATCACGGTATCTATACAAATGGTCTATCATTGCCGGATACGGGATGTAATCTTCCTCATTATCTTACAGAGCTCGGATGGCAGACGGCCAGTATAGGAAAAATACATTTTACTCCGACGGATAATGATGCTCCTTTGGAAGCCGGACCTGAGTCGGGAAATTTCTGGTCAGATCAACATGCAGACTATGAATTTCATGGCCCGTATGGAGGATTTCAATATATTGAGCTTACGGTAGGACATGACCGGCAGCGTGGACACTATAGAAAATGGTTCCTTGAAAATGGAGGAGATGATTCCATGTTTGAAGGAACGACAGAAACAGGCGATAAGGACTGCATAGCAGCATCAATACCCGAAAGACTGCATCCTTCTACTTATGTAGGAGAAAGAACCTGTAAATGGCTTCGGGAAATTCGTGATCCGTCGGCCCCTTTTTTTCTGGTAGCAAGCTTTTCCGATCCGCATGCACCATTTAATCCTCCTGCGGAAACAGTAGCCGGATTTTCAATGGAAGAAGTAAAAATGCCGGTCGGAAATAAAGAGGATTTAAAGAGCAGGCCAGAACATTATATAAAACATTTTCGTGGAGAATGGCATCGTTCGGGAAGAATGCCTGAGAGAACAACACCGGACGGATATAATGAGATGGTTACAAGAGAAAGAATAAGAAACACGTATGCAATGGTTCATTTGATTGATAAAAATGTGGGAACAATTTTGAATACCCTGCGTGAATTAAAGCTTGAAGATGAAACAATTATTCTATTTACATCCGATCATGGAGAATTGTTGGGCGATCATGGACTTTGGCTCAAAGGTCCCTTTTACTATGAAGGTCTGTTTAATATTCCAATGCTCATGAAAGTTCCCGGAATTGTAGCCCATGAGGATAATGGTCTGTTTTCTACGGTAGACGTTGTTCCAACGCTTTGCGAACTATTAAATATTCCGATTCCATATTATGTGGATGGCATATCGCAGGCATTGCACCTTCAGAATCCTAATATAAAGATAAGAGACTGGTGTCTGGCAGAATACAGAAATGGATTTGGATCCATGGATGTAGCCTCGCGTGCAATTATAACAGAAAGGTATAAATATGTCAGATATCAGACAGGGGAAAGGGAGTTGACGGATCTGGAAAAAGATCCCTTTGAAAAGAATAATGTAGTCCAAAATACGGAATATGCGGAAATATGCAGCAAACTGGATCAGAAAATGCTGCAGGCAATTTTAAATACTGAAAATAAATATCCGCTTCAGGTCTCATTTGCTTAGATTCAGGAGAATACAAAATGGAAAGAAAACCTAATATTTTATTTATTTTTTCAGATCAGCAACGATGGGATACTGTGAGTTGTTATAACCAGCCCTTGGGAGAGAAATTTGGATTGACACCCAATTTGGATAAGTTGGCATATGAAGGAACCCGTTTTGAAAATGCTATTACATGTCAGCCAGTTTGTGGACCAGCGAGAGCATGTATCCAAACAGGAAAATATCCTACAGAAATAGGATGTCATATAAATGATCGGATGTTGCCATTAAATGAAAAAGGACTTGCATCATATTTTAATGAAAACGGTTATGAAACCGCTTATGTAGGTAAATGGCACTTAGCATCTCATTGTTCTTTTGGACAGAACCAAAAAGAATCTATTGACTATAAGACAAAGCCAATTCCTTTTGCCTATCGAGGAGGATATCGAGATTTTTGGATTGCTTCTGATGTATTAGAATTTACATCCCATGGCTATGGTGGATATATGTATGATGGAGACGGAAATAAAAGAGTATTTAGTGGATATAGGGCGGATGCAACAACAGATTTTGCATTAGAATATCTGTATAAGCCAAAAGAAAGACCGTTTTTTATGTTTGTATCTTATATTGAACCACATCATCAAAATGATCATCATTGTTTCGAAGGGCCAGAAGGATCAAAACAGAAATTTAAGGATTTTGAAGTACCGGATGATCTGGAAGGAACAAAAGGGGATTGGCGAGAACAGATGCCAGATTATTTAGGATGTTGCAAAAGTCTTGACGATAACGTGGGACGTCTGATATCTGCATTAAAAGAAATGGGCATTTATGAGAATACTGTTATTTTCTATACTTCAGATCATGGATCTCATTTTTGTACCAGAAATGGAGAATATAAACGATCGTGCCATGAGGATAGTGTACATATACCTTTTATTGCCAAGGGTGGAATATTTGATGGAGGGCATATAGTAAAGGAATTGACAAGCCTTATTGATATTGCGCCTACTCTTTTGGAAGTGGGAGGAATTCCTGTACCGGATGATATGCAGGGTATTCCCATACAGAGACTAATAGAACATCCTGGTATTCCTATACATGAAGAAGTTTTTATTCAAATTAGTGAGAGTTGTATAGGACGTGCGCTTAGAACTCCAGAGTGGACCTACTGTGTGGAAGCTCCGTTGGATTCTTCGCAGGAACAGAAGTTGTTACTTCCAAACTATCCGGTATATGAAGAAAAATATCTTTACCATTTGTCGACAGATAAAGGCCAAAGGAATAATCTGATAAAAGATCCCAAATTTCAAAAAGTATGTGCTGATCTGAAGCAAAAATTGTTGAAATATATTTGGCAAATAGAAGGAGAAACTCCTGAAATACGAACTTGTCACGACCAATCAGAAATATAAATTTATTGATGAAGGAAGCTTTGAATGAAAAATTATCCAGTTCAGGGCTTCTTTCTGTATTGTTCCATTTCATGGAATAGGATAAAATATTTGAAAGAATATTACAAAAAAAGCACCAACCCCAGAACTCATATGTCTCCAAAATCGGTACTTTCAGTGCGCCTTCAGGGGCTCGAACCCTGGACACCCTGATTAAGAGTCAGGTGCTCTACCAACTGAGCTAAAGGCGCATTTCTTTTGTTCGCTGTTTCCTCAGCGCGAAATTCATTATATTATATTCTTTTTTATTTTGCAACACTTTTTTTGAAAAAATTTATAATTTTTTTTGGAAGCTTTAAGAATACTGAAAAGTATGGTATTTTAGATTTATGCTGCCGGACTGAAAATGGCCGGACGAAAATCCGGTTTTCCGGCGGATGCGATGAAAAATGCGGATGGAAGCCCGCAGGAAAAGAGGAAATATGATTTTTGACAGTCATGCCCATTATGATGACAGGGCATTTGATGAGGACCGGGACGAGCTGCTTTCATCCCTTCCGGAAAAGGGAATTGAAGGTGTGGTGAATGCGGGAGCGAGCATCCGGTCCATATGGAAGACGCTGGAGCTGGCGGAAAAGTATCCCCATGTCTACGCGGCGGTGGGAATCCATCCGGAGCATGCGGGAGAGCTTCGGCAGGAGGATATGGAATGGCTCCGGGGACTTCTGGCCGGGGCCAGAGTGGTGGCGGTGGGAGAGATCGGCCTGGACTATTACTGGGATCAGCCGGAAAGGGAGATCCAGAAAAAATGGTTTGCGGCTCAGCTTACGCTCGCCCGTGAGGAAAAGCTTCCCGTGGTGATCCATTCCAGGGACGCAGCGGCCGATACGCTGGAGATGATGAAATCGGAATACGGGGCGGGAAATCCCGCCTACATCCACTGTTTTTCCTATTCAAAGGAAATGGCGGCGGAATTTCTGAAGCTGGGCTGTATGATCGGCATAGGAGGAGTTGTCACGTTCAAAAACGCGAAAAAGGTCAAGGAAGCTGTGGAATATATTCCCCTTGACAGGATCCTTCTGGAAACGGACTGTCCTTATCTGTCACCGGTGCCCCATCGGGGAGAGCGCAATTCTTCTCTGAATCTTCCTCATGTGGTGCGGCAGATTGCGGAAATCAAGGGAGTGGAGCCGGAAGAGGTGGAGGAGATCACCTGCCGGAATGCAAAAAATTTTTTTGGAATTGATAAGATTTAAGAAAAAAGAAAGATGCTCCGCTGTGGAGTTATGCCTGGAACGGAGTAAGATTGAAAAATAAGCCTGAAAACGCTTCGGCATGGAGGTAAATATGCCAAAACTTGGAACGCCCACAGGAACCCTGGAGGTCCTGCGGAAGTACGATTTTCATTTTCAGAAAAAATACGGTCAGAATTTTCTGATCGATCCGAATAAGCTGGAAGCGATTGTGGATGCTGCCGGTGTGGGAGAGGAGGACTGCGTTCTGGAGATCGGGCCGGGAATCGGCACGCTGACCCAGTATTTGGCGGAGCGGGCAGGAAGCGTGATCGCTGTGGAGATCGATCAGGCGCTCATCCCCATTCTGGCGGATACTCTTTCCGATTATCCCAATGTCACTGTGATCAACGAGGATATCCTGAAGGTGGATATCGCGCGCCTTTCCCGGGAGAAAAACGGTGGCAGGCCCTTTAAGGTGGTGGCAAATCTGCCTTATTATATCACAACGCCGATCATCATGAAGCTGTTTGAAAGCCATGCGCCGATTGACCTCATCACCATCATGGTGCAGACGGAGGTAGCCGAACGGATGCAGGAAGGACCGGGAAGCAAGGAGTACGGCGCGCTTTCCCTGGCCGTTCAGTATTATTCCAGGCCGGAGATCGTGGCGCATGTGCCCGCAGACTGCTTCATTCCGGCCCCAAAGGTGGGAAGCAGCGTAATCCGTCTGACCCGTTATGAAGAGCCGCCGGTAAAAGTGCGGGATGAGGCCTTTCTGTTCCGACTGATCCGGGCATCCTTCAACCAGCGCAGAAAAACCCTGATCAACGGGCTGGGAAACGCGGAGGGGCTTGCGGTTACCAAGGCGGAGGCGGCAGAAGCGCTCCGGACGCTTGGAATTCCGGAAAATGTGCGGGGAGAGGCGCTCTCTCTGGAGCAGTTTGCCCGCCTTTCCGACCTTCTCTGCCAGAAGGAAACGGAGAAAAAAGCTCCGGCGGACCGGCAGACGAAGAAAAATACGCCGGCTGACCGGCAGGAGGATGAATAATCATGGAAGCGGTGATTTTTGACATGGACGGCGTTCTGTTTGATACGGAACGTCTGAGCATTTCCTGCTGGCTGGAAACGGCGGAAAGGATGGGACTCGGAGATATCAGGGAGGGCGCATACGGCTGTATCGGTCTGAACCGGACGGACAGCAGAATTTTTATCAGACAGTTATATGGCGACGCTTTTCCCTACGATGAATTCCGGGCGAACAATTCCGCACTTTTTCAGAAAAAAATAGAAAGAGACGGACTTCCCGTAAAAAAGGGAGCCAGGGAAATTCTTTCCTGGCTGAAGGAAACAGGGATAAAAACGGCTGTCGCCTCCTCCACAAATACGCAGACGGTGACAGGACATATGGAACGGGCCGGTTTTCTTCCGTATTTTCAGGAAATTATAGGAGGGGACATGGTGGAACACAGCAAACCCAGGCCGGACATCTATCTGATGGCCTGCCGGAGGCTTGGCGTGGAGCCGGAAAAGGCAGCGGCAATTGAGGATTCCCCCAACGGCATCAAAAGCGCTCACGCGGCAGGCATGTTTCCCGTCATGGTTCCGGATATGGTGGAGCCCACAGCGGAAATCGAAGCTTTATTATTCCGGAAATGCGGGGATCTTTTTGAAGTGAAGGAGTTTCTGGAAGAGATATTTTGCAGACAGAAGTCATAAATACAACAGTTTCACTATAGATGGTAAAAAAATGAAGAAAGGAAATCAATCATTATGCTGCTGCAGTCACTGCAATGGGCGGCCAGCGGGACAGGGTTCACCTTCCTGATGACCACGCTTGGGTCCGCCATGGTTTTTCTGTTCCGGGGAAAGGTCAATGAAAAGATTCAGAGAATCTTCCTCGGCTTTGCCGCGGGAGTTATGATCGCGGCATCCGTCTGGTCCCTTCTGATTCCTGCCATAGACAGGGCAGAGGAGGCCGGTCAGATTGGATGGATCCCGGCGGCGGGCGGTTTCGTCCTGGGAATCCTGTTTCTGCTTCTGATGGATCAGTTTCTCCCTCATCTGCATGCAGGTTTCGAGCAGCCGGAGGGTGTGAGAACCTCCTGGAAGCGCACCACTCTTCTGGTCATGGCTGTGACCCTCCATAACATTCCGGAGGGAATGGCCGTGGGGCTTTCCTTCGCGCTGGCCGCCCAGGAGGCTGGAGCGGGAACCAGCCTGATGGCGGCTTTTGCCCTGGCGATCGGTATCGGTATTCAGAATTTTCCTGAGGGAGCTGCCATCTCTCTGCCGCTGCGGCAGGAA
>ULPS01054005.1_pt1 | contig 10324 bp, 7 predicted proteins | sample 1953711 | NCBI WGS metagenome assembly ULPS01 (sample SAMEA4835635, study PRJEB28245) | human gut metagenome | biome: gut microbiome; material: fecal sample | place: Denmark | collected 2008 | reverse complement strand
AAACTTTCTTGCGACATGGATTTATTGTAAACAATGTTACAGAAGAAAATCCGGAAATCCGATAGAATAGTCAGGAACAGCGAACCCGGACGGCATAGCGACTGCCGCCGGGGCTTAAGATTGTAATGTCTCAAGAGAGCAGTATGCTTCCAGCGCCTTCTGGTCTATGATCTCGATCCATTTTCGGTGAGGGACGATGATTTTTTCATCTCTGAGACGACCGAGGCTGCGCGCGGCATTTACCCGAGTCACAGTAAGGATCTCTGCAATGTTCTCCTGAGTCAGATCGATGCGGTCGGTCCTGCCGCCGGGGGAATTCTGTGTGAAGAGATACAGCAGGTTACACAGCTTGACAAAGGAACTGTTGTAGTCCTGATGTGCGCTCTCGTACAGAAGAAGATTAATATAGGAGGCATACCAGTCCAGCGTGCTCAGCATGAGCCGGCTGTTTTCAGAGAGCATCTCAAGGAAAGCCGCGCCGGTGAAACAGAGTGTTTCCATATCTGTGACTGCCTTGGTGGCAATGGACTGTTCGATCTTGAAAACAGACCGGTGAAAGCCTGGGAAAACAGTTCCTTCTCCGTGAAAAGAAGAGATCTTGCGCGAGCCGTTTTCATGCTCCAGAGTGGTCATGGCGGCGCCGGATATGATATAGTAAATATGAGTTATGGGGTCACCGTAATTCCACAGACACTCATCTTTGCGGAAGATTTTTACGGTGTGCGGCTGAGTGAGGAAATATTCATAGAAATCCCTGTAGTCATTGGAAAAATAGTAGCGGGGAATCAGCATAAGCGGCACCTTCTTTCATTGGGATGTTTTCATCATAGCATAGAAAAAGAGAGACTACAATCAGGCGGAAAGGAGCAGCATCTGTATGAAAAAATGTAAGATAACGGTATTGAAAACAACACTTGACAAAGAACTTGCTGAGGAATACGGCGTTCCGGGGCTGGGCGCCTGTCCCATGATGCGGGAAGGACAGGTGTTCTACGCGGATTATGCGAAGCCGGAAGGCTTCTGCGATGAGGCGTGGAAAGCAGTCTATCAGTATGTATTTGCACTTTCTCACGGCGCGGGAGAGGGACTTTTTTACTACGGCGACTGGATCAGAAAGCCGGGAACTGCGATATCTTACCGCGGGATGACGACCGATCATGCTCATTTTCTGAGCAGATTTCCGATTCAGAAGAAAGGCAGGTGATCTTGTGCTGTTCAGACAGATGAAATATTTTACGGCAGTTGTGGACTGCGGCAGTTTTACGGAGGCGGCGGAGCAGTGCTATATTTCCCAGTCAGCCATATCCCAGCAGATCCGGGCGCTGGAAAAAGTCCTGGGAGTGGAACTGATCCATCGGGAAAACCGCAGGTTTTCGCTTACGTCGGCGGGAGAGTATTTTTATAATCAGAGCAAAGGAATGCATGTACTGCAGCCACTGCGCGCCGTGCCCGAAGAAGATTGACGTGGCTTCGGTTACAAAATTCCTGAATTTGGCGAAGGCGCAGGGGGGCGGAGACCGTGCGGGAGCATTATGATGTGCTCCTCCATCACGCGGGAGAATGCATCCGCTGCGGCGCCTGTGAGACGAGGTGCCCCTTCGGAGTTCCGATCATGGAGAATATGAAACAGGCGAAAGAGATCTTCGGGAAATAGACGGCAGACGGAGAGCGGTTTCAGAAGTGTTCAGAAAGCGGCGTACAGGTTTCAAAAACGGTGTATGGCGCAGATGACGTGCAGGCGGCGTACATATGCAGTATCTATACAGAATAAGCATAGCGTGCAATGGTTCAGAAGCATTAGACACCGGCACAGAGAAGATCTATAATAAAGATTGAAAAGAAATTAAAACGGAGGGAGACTGGTATTATGAGCAGGACACTTGTAGCATATTTTTCAGCCAGCGGGACAACAGCGGGAACTGCAGAGAGGCTTGCAGAGGCGGCGGGAGCCGACCTGTACGAGATCAGGCCTGCCGTGCCTTATACACAGGCGGATCTGAACTGGATGGATAAGAAATCCCGCAGTTCTGTGGAGATGAATGATCCGTCTTACCGCCCGGAACTGGCGGACGAAGATGCGGATATCGCATCCTATGACAGGATCTATCTGGGATTCCCGATCTGGTGGTATGTGGCTCCGACGATCATCAATACATTTCTTGAGAGCTATGATTTTACAGGAAAGGAGATCATCCTTTTTGCAACTTCCGGAGGGAGCGGCTTAGGAAAGACGCTTCAGGCGCTTGCGCCGAGCTGCCCGGGCGCTGTGATCCGGGAAGGAAAGCTCCTCAATGGAAATCCGTCTGTGGACGAACTGAAAAAATGGACGGAGAGTCTCTGAGGACCGGCTGCGATTCCTGTGACATGAGGATCAAGCCGGATGTGAAATAGAGAAGATGAAGAAAACAGAAAAGCGCCGCGCCAGGGCAGGGGATCATCTGTACGATGCGGCATGAAAGAATACCTGGTTATAGGTTCAGCCTATAACCAGGTATTCTTTTTGCATATTAGCAAAAAGAAGGCTGCTGTGATAGGATGATTGCAGAAATCGGACAGAGTAAAAGGCGTAGGAAGCCGGCGCAGATGTCTGCGGCATATCGTACTGACAGAAAAAGGAGGAATTTATCATGACAGATATAAGAAATTCAGCAAACTGGAGCTTTGAGACGAAGCAGCTGCATATCGGACAGGAAAAGGCCGATCCGGCGACGGGAGCCCGGGCAGTACCGATCTATGCGTCGGCCTCTTTTGTGTTTGATGACTGCCGTCATGCGGAGGATCTGTTTGCACTTCGGGATACGGGAAATATCTATGGAAGAATGACGAATCCCACGGAGGATGTGTTTGAACGCAGGATCGCTGCGCTGGAAGGAGGCACCGCGGCGCTTGCGACTGCATCCGGTGCGGCTGCCATCACTTATACCTTTCAGGCGCTGGCAGCGGCAGGGGAGCACATCGTTGCGGCGAAGACGATCTACGGGGGAACCTATAATCTGCTCGCGCACACACTTCCGCTGACAAGCGGCATCACAGCGACATTTGTGGATCCGGAGGAAGAGGGAGCGTTTGAGACGGCGATCCGGGAGAACACGAAGGCGGTCTTTGTTGAGACTCTGGGAAACCCGAATTCCAACGTGGCGGATCTGGAGAAGCTAGCACAGACTGCGCACAGACATGGAATCCCGCTTGTCGTGGACTCTACGTTTGCAACGCCGTATCTCGTCCGTCCGATCGAGTACGGCGCCGACATCGTCGTGCATTCTGCAACGAAATTCATCGGCGGGCACGGCACAGCGCTTGGGGGAGTCATCGTAGACAGCGGAAGATTCGACTGGAAGGCGTCAGGAAAATACCCCTGGATCTCTGAACCGAATCCGAGTTATCACGGCGTTTCCTTTGCCGAGGCTGCGCCTGGGGCTGCTTTTGTGACTTATGTGCGCGCTGTCCTTCTGAGGGATACAGGAGCCACATTGTCCCCGTTCCATTCATTCCTTCTGCTCCAGGGTCTGGAGACGCTCTCTCTGAGGGTGGAGCGGCATGTGGAAAACGCGCTGAAGATCGCAGCCTGGCTGGCGGCGCACCCGCAGGTGGAGGCAGTGCATCATCCTTCCCTGGAGAGTGAACCGACCCATGCGCTTTATGAGAAATACCTGCCCCGGGGAGGCGGTTCCATATTTACGTTTGAGATCAAAGGAGATGCTCAGACAGCGAAAGAGTTTATTGATAATCTCCCTATTTTCTCTCTGCTGGCGAATGTTGCGGATGTAAAATCGCTGGTGATCCATCCGGCCACAACCACTCACAGCCAGTGTACAAAGGAGGAACTTGAAGAACAGGGAATCCGACCGAATACGATCCGTCTCTCGATCGGAATCGAGAAGGCGGAGGATCTGATCGCAGCGCTTGAGACAGCCTTTGAGGCGGTGAAATGATACAGCGAGGGAAAAGAAGCAGGATAAAAAGATAAATTTGACTTGACAGGATAATACTATTAAAACAATGACATGATACGGAGGGCAGAAATGGCGGGATATTATAAAACAATGACAGAACTGATCGGAAACACGCCTTTGGCGGAAGCTTCCAATATTGAGCGGGAACTGAATCTTCAGGCGACCGTGCTGGTGAAGCTGGAATATTTTAATCCGACGGGAAGTGTAAAGGACCGCGCCGCAAAGGCCATGATAGAAGACGCGGAACAAAAAGGACTCTTAAAAGAGGGATCGGTGATCATAGAACCGACATCGGGAAATACGGGAATCGGCCTTGCTTCGATCGCTGCAGCAAAAGGATACCGGATTATTCTCACCATGCCGGAGACTATGAGCGTGGAGCGGAGGAACATTTTGAAAGCATATGGAGCAGAACTGGTACTGACGGACGGTGCCAGAGGGATGAAAGGAGCCATTGCCAGAGCGGAGGAACTGGCTGCTGAGATTTCGGACAGTTTTATCCCCGGACAGTTTACCAATCCTGCGAATCCGGAGGCACACAGAGCGTCTACGGGACCGGAGATCTGGAAAGATACGGATGGAAAGATCGATATTCTGGTGGCGGGAGTCGGAACCGGCGGCACGATCACCGGAGTGGGAGAATACCTGAAGGAGAAGAATCCTAAGATCCGGGTGACTGCCGTGGAGCCGGCAGGCTCACCGGTTCTGTCCGAAGGAACGGCAGGAGCGCATAAGATCCAGGGAATAGGCGCTGGGTTCGTACCAGAGGTTTTGAACACGGAAATCTATGACGAAGTCATTCAAGTGAAGGATGAGGACGCATTTGAGGCGGCAAAACTTTTCGCGAGGACGGAAGGGATCTTGACAGGGATTTCTTCCGGGGCGGCGCTGTACGGAGCGATTGATGCCGCCAGAAGACCGGAAAATAAAGGAAAAGTGATCGTGGCGATCCTGCCGGATTCGGGTGACAGGTATTATTCGACTCCTTTGTTCGGCTGATGAATCCATTCCCGTCTGCGGGCTGATGAGACTGCAGGCGGGATTTTTATGATGAAATGGATATCATTTTACAAAAATCTTTCAAAATTTTAACCGGCGTGCGATATCATCTGCAGTTCCACAGTGGTAGGATTATCTCGACAAAATTAGAATCAGACTTACTGTGAAGGAGGAAAAGCAGAATGGAAAATGGACGTGTGCACGGATTGCTCAGACGCCTGCTTGTGACGGGCATCTGCGCTTCGATCGCGGCCGGGTATCTTCCGGCTGCCAGCGTACATGCAGAGGAAGCCCAGGCGGACAACGCTGCGGATGTAGTTGCGGACTGGAAATTCAGTGAGAACGGGGTAAAGAGCGGAACGATAGCCGGCGGTGACCTGGTCATTGCTGATCAGAGCGGAAATGGAAATGACCTGCGGATGCAGTTATATACCGGAAAACAGCCTACAGAGGATCCGGAGGCGGCTGACTGGACAGAGTATCTCTCGTTTTCAGACGACAGCATGACTGGAAGTGACGGCAGCATAGTCTTTAACGGGGACAGCAGCAATGCAGGAGCTGATTTTATCACTGTGGATGGTGCAGAGATCAACTCAGAGACATTTGAAGACGGGTATACGATGGAGTTCATCTATTATTTCCCTGCGGACTGGACGACAGCGGATTCCTGGATGAGCCTGATCGCGCGCCAGGGAAAAGCTGACTCAGTGTCAGAATGGCAGCAGGGCACCATGTTTACATCTATATCAAACTGTAAGGAAATTCAGTATATTGCGGCAAATAAAGACGACAGCCATATGATGACGACGGCAGCGTGGTCTGTCAGCATGGACAAGGGAGGAGTGTGGTATCACATCGCAGTGACCTCCGACGGACATGAGATCAGCACCTATGTAAATGGATGTGAGGCGTTCAGAGATTACGTTTCCGATGAGATGACAGGTCTGTATGCAGATCCCGAGGACGGGCGTTTCAGGATCGGGTCCAGCTGGTGGAACGAAGGCGGTCAGACACTGGACAAGTTCCTTCAGGGAAGCCTGCAGGAAGTGAGGATTTCTTCCGGATGTCTGGACGAGAGCCAGTGGCTGGTGAAAGATCCGGAACAGTATCTCGGCGAATACGGAAGCAATGAGAGTTATGAGCTGAGAGATGAGGATAACTACAATATTGTCCTGATCCCGGATACGCAGAACACCGTAGAATACTGCGGAGACGTCATGAACGAGGCGGTCCGCGGACTGATCGATACAGCGGACGAACTGAACGTCAGGGGCGTGATCCATCTTGGCGATGTGGTGGATGACAATAACGATGACGCACAGTATGTCACAGCACGGAATGTTTTCTATCAGCTGCCGGATGCAGGAATCAAGTTCCTCGTACAGATGGGAAATCATGACGGCTGGTCCAGCGGAATACATAATTATTACAACAGCTTTTCCGGGAAGAGCACCAGTTTTCTTCGGAGAGCGTCCTGGTACCTGACGAATTCACCGAATGGAGACGGCAACAGCTCCTATATGTTCGTGCAGGGCGGAAGCTACAATTATCTTGTGATCTCACTGTCATGTACGGGAAGCGGATCAGGACAGAACAACAATACCTCCTGGGACAGCAGAGATGAGGAATGGCTCAGGAGCGTGCTTGAGGAATATCCGAACTGTCCGACGATCGTGACGACTCACGACCTTCAGAACTGTTCTGCAACTGAGCCCAGCTCCATACAGCTGAGCTCCCAGGGCACGAGACTGTGGAATATTGTGAAGGACTACGATCAGGTATTCATGATGGTCGGCGGACACAGCCACGGTTCAGGAATGGAGATGCTGGAAAATACAAACGGAAAGCCCGTGATCAGCATTCTGACAGATTATCAGTTCGCGTACAACGGAGGAAACGGATTCTTCCGCTATCTGGAATTTGACGAGAATGCGGACAAGATCTACTACTCAACATATTCACCTTATGCGGCTGCTCTTCCGGATGAGGAAAAGAGCTTCTTTGATGTGAATTTTATGACCGGCGAAGGCAATGAAGGGGAGATCGATCTTGACTTCTCATCACGGTTCCCGGGAATGGAGATACAGGATGATACTGCTTCGGACAGCGGAAGATATATGGAAGGAGAATATCATACACATACAGGACAGTCCAAAGATGCGACTTCTTCCTATATGTCTCTTGACAACGTGCTCGGCGCGGCGTTCCGGAATGAGTCTGTACTGAGCAGCGCAGATCCGGCTGCCAAGCTGTCCGCCCTTAAGGACGACGGAGAATTTGATTTCCTCGGTCTGGCGGATCATCTCCGCGCTTCCTATAACGGGACAGACGGAAAAGGAAACGGACAGTACAATACGGCATTCTATGTTGCGCTGCAGACACAGATGCGGGAGATCGAAAAGCTGCAGGTGAAGGGGCTCTACACGGACAAGCTTATCTCCAGCGGTTTCGAGTGGGATATGCCCGGGCTGGATCATGCGTCGGTCGGGATCCTGGATGAGAACGGCGAGACTGTTATAAACGGTATCCATGAGTTTGAATGGAAATATGCGGGCACCGGAGATGATCCGGATTCGCTCTTCACGCTGGATGACAAGGCGGACGATATGGACGAGCAGAGCGTGTGGGGAGACCGCCAGGGCGGCAGCGGAGATCCGCAGACTGCTTATGATGCGGCTGCATGGCTGCAGGAGAATTATCCGGACAGCTACCTTCTGCCGAATCATCCGTCCCGTCATAACGGCGGCAGCGGAGAAGTGACGATCGAGAATCTGAGGCGGCTGAATGATGCGGCTCCGGATGTTATATTCGGATTTGAAGGCATGCCGGGCAATCAGATGTCAGGCAGCGGACGCGCGGAACTCCCGGCGGGAGATATCCGCAACGGAGCGGACGAGATGATCGCCGTGACCGGAGGCGTGTGGGATTCACTTCTTTCAGAAGGAAGAAGGATCTACAACTTTGCAAACTCAGATTTCCACTTCAAGGTAAGTGCGGACGAGCAGTACTCCAGCGGATACTGGGCGAGCGAATATTCGGCAAACCACGTATATGTGGAGCCGGGCGAAGACGGAACCTATGACTACGGCGATGTTGTGGACGGCCTCCGTTCAGGAAACAGCTATTCCACATATGGCAGCCTGATCTCAGATCTGACCTTTACGGCGGAGACAGACAAGGGAAGTGCCACAATGGGTGGCGAGCTTGCGGCAGAAAAGGGAGATCAGGTGACGATCACAGTGAAATTCCGGGTACCCGAGAACAATAATTATGAGACACTTTATGGAACAGACACCGGAATCGACGTGAACGATAAACCAGAGCTTGACCATGTAGATCTGATCTCCGGAAGTGTGACCGGTAAAGTGAGCGAGGATCAGTATGGAGAGGTCAGGAGCGATGCGAAGATCGTAAAAACCTTTACAAAAGAAGAACTTGAAGCAGCAAAGGGAGAAGACGGATATTATACGCTGACTTTCACATCCGACGCGGATCAGAACTGCTATTTCCGTCTGCGTGGAACAACCGTATCTGAGGTGGATGAAAACGGAGATCCGCTTCCGGATCCTGATTTCTCGGGCATCTCAGACAATATTACACGGTTTGATACGATCAACGACTATAATTACAGCAGCCTGTGTTTCTATGCAAATCCGATCTGGGTCAATGTCAGTGAAAAGACCGTGACGCTTGATACCCAGGTGCTGGAGCGGGCTCTGGAGCTTGCGGCAGAGGCGGACACAGAAGGCGTGATCCCTTCAGTGGCAGAGCGGTTCGGGCAGATCTATGCCAGCGCGCAGTCAGTTCTGGAAAGAGCCCAGGCAGGGGATTCGGAGATCACACAGGCGATGGTGGACCAGAGCTGGCACGATCTGATCAATATCATGCAGTATCTCTCCTTTAAGCAGGGGAACAAGACGAATCTCGAGAAAGTGATCGAGGTGGCGGACGGTATTGATCTTGACAAGTATTTAAGCACTGGAAAAGATGAATTTACCGCAGCGCTTGAAGCGGCGAGAACAGTAATGGACGATGCAGACGCTATGCAGGCGGAAGTGGACACTGCATGGGAGAATCTTCTGAAGGCTATAGCGGACCTCAGGCTCAAACCGAGCAAAGAACTGCTGGAAGCGCTGATCCAGACTGCAGAGGGGATGAGTCTTGAGAATGTAGAAACCGGGGTGGCAGATACATTTACCGCAGCGCTGGCTCAGGCGAAGTCTGTATATGCAGACAGCGACGCAGGGGAGAAAGAAGTATCCGCCGCAGTGGAAAATCTCCAGAATGCGATCGCAGCTGTCGAGGAGAATCTGGCAGGTAACAGCGGCGGCCAGGGAGAAACTACGGATGATCCGGACAGCCAGGGCGGCCAGAACAGCGGAAATGGCGGGAACAGTGGAAATGGCCAGAACAGCGAAAACGTTCAGACCAATGGAAACAGCCAGAACATAGTCGCCGGTCAGAATGGCGCCGCTGGACAGAATACTTCCGGTAATCAGAATTCCGCTGGAAAGAAAGCGGTAAAGACCGGAGACACAGACTCCATCCTCCTCTGGGCTGTAATGCTCGGAATGTCAGGAGCAGCGGCTGTGCTCTTAAAGAAAAAGAGAGAAATGCAATAATTCCAGATCATAAAAAGTAAACTGCCGGTCTGCGCGGAATGATCCCACAGGCCGGCAGAAGTCTGATGCAGGCTGAATGCCGAAGACAGATCTGTGACCGGCAACCGCCTGCCGTTTATGCCTGGTGTCTCATGTATTCATTACCCGCCAGCCCTCTGTCATCTCTTGACGAAAGCGTAAGAAGAGAGTAAGATATGCAATGCAAAAATCTGAGTGGAGGGGTAAAATTGAAAAAAAGTAAATATGAGATAGATATGTGCAATGGATCGATCATGGATAAGCTGATCTCTTTTTCGCTTCCTCTGATGCTCTCCAGCATCCTTCAGCTGATGTTCAATGCAGTGGATATCATTGTCGTCGGAAGATTCAGCGGAAGCCAGGCGCTTGCGGCAGTGGGATCGACGACTGCCCTGATCAATATTTTCACAAATCTGTTCATCGGAATTTCCCTCGGCGCCAATGTCCTGGCGGCGAGGTATTTTGCGGCAGGACGCGAGAAAGAAATGTCGGAGTCAGTACATACGGCGATCACGCTGGCGCTGATCAGCGGAGTCATCATGGCGTTCGTCGGAGTGGCGGCCTCCAGGCTGGCGCTGCAGCTCATGGATACGCCGGCTGATGTGATCGACCTGTCGACAGTCTATATGAGGATCTATTTTTGTGGAATGCCGTTTTTCATGCTCTATAACTATGGGGCTGCTATATTAAGAGCGGTCGGAGACACGAAGCGGCCGCTGATATTCCTTGCGG
>ULPS01047273.1_pt1 | contig 10418 bp, 9 predicted proteins | sample 1953711 | NCBI WGS metagenome assembly ULPS01 (sample SAMEA4835635, study PRJEB28245) | human gut metagenome | biome: gut microbiome; material: fecal sample | place: Denmark | collected 2008 | reverse complement strand
GGGTATTACTGGAAATTTAAATATACAAAGTATTGAATCTGCTTCTATAGAATCTAAAGGACTTGCAGAATCATATGATGTAAAACAATACGTTGATAATATGCTTGTTTGAGAAGAATTGGGATAAAATAATAAGGTGGGTAGGAATTTTTTCCTACCCCCCCCATCTATATTAAAATAATATGGCAAATAAAAATAAGTTTATTTATTGTAAAACTAAAGCGAACTTTAATTCTTATTTACAGGAACATGAAGAGGAGCTTTATAATTGTACCACATTTATACAAGATTCAAAAGAAATTTATACTCATGGAAATTTTTATAAGGCTAGTAATAGATGGGCTATTTCAAGTCTAACAGGCAGCTCTGATTATGCAACATTAGCTTATAATAATGGTAAGGTCGGGGATATATTTGACATGTCTTCTGGGACTACTGTTCATGGTATATTAGGTACAATTAATGATAAGAAATGATATATATTCTATAAAGATTCTATTAGAGAATATATATATAATACAGATACAAAAAAATTTACAGCAGGAGCTACAATTAATCTTGCTAATGACTCTGAAATTCCAGATCCTGCTACTGTGGCTCCTAAAATGGATGGTACAGCTGCTGTAGGATCATCTAATAAATATGCACGTGAAGACCATGTGCATCCTTCAGATAATACCAAACAGGATACTCTTGTTAGTGGAGAATCAATTAGAACAATTAACAATCTTTCTTTATTAGGGGAAGGTAATATTAATGTAGGCGATGTTCCTTCTATTACAGTAGAACATGAGCAAATACCAAATGAGACAGATTTTAATAGAGTTGCAGAAGCTGCGGCAAATAATAGAGCTGTTTTAATTAGAATTAAAACTACTGAAATGACGTTAACCTCTAATTATTGACAGTATACCTCTTCAGAATCTCAGAGAGGCTTTGTTGCTTATGCAACATATTTATCAGAAACTAATAACATAACTCTGACGGCACATATTATAGAAAATCAACCAGTTATGGTAGAAACTTATGATAAAGAATTACAAGAAGAGTTAGTTTCTGGGACTAATATTAAAACTATTAATGGTACTGCTATACTAGGATCAGGTAATATAGACACTCCAGATAGTAAGGTTACTAGTGCTGCTAATCACTATACTCCTGTTGGAGGAAGTGCTACATCTGGAACTATTATAAATTCTATTACTAAGGATGAGAAAGGACATATTATAGATATAGGGGTTGCTAATGGTATAGATGCTGGTAAAATTACCTCGGGAGTTATTGATATTGAGAGATTGCCTAAGGGAGCACTGGAGCGTTTAGTAATAGTTGCAAATAAAGCAGCAAGACTAGCTTTAACCACTGAACAAGTACAAGAAGGCGATACTGTTAAAGAGAAAGATACAGGTCACATGTATTTTGTTATTGATTCTTCTAAATTAAATAGTGAAGATGGCTACTCTATTTATACAGCAGGAGCAGCATCTAGTGTGCCGTGGTCGGGAGTGACAGGTAAACCTGATTTAGTTAACTCGGTTAAGTTAGTACTGCCAAGTTCCATATTCATTAATTCTGAAAGTACACTTACAGGAAATGCAGAATTAGGATCATCTTTAAGTACACAAAACGCTAATACAGTATGAGCAGCTCCAAGTGGCACATCTGGGGTACCAACATTTAGGAAATTAACTTTCCTAGATATGAATACAGTAACGTCAGATGAATTTAACTATATACCCCAGACATTTAAAGGAGGAAGGCTAGTAATTAATTATAAAAACTCTGCTGGGGGTCAAAATACTGACAACACTATAACAGAATACCAATTTGGAGATGGGGCCAGTAATCTTACATACATAACAGCAAAAGGTTTTAAAACTTCGGAAAATCATGGACACAGGGTACTATGTTCAAATGGATCTTCCAAATTATTGTATGGACCATCAACTCCTGGAACAGCAGGACAAGTATTAATTTCAAATGGGTCATCAACTCCTGAATGGGGAAAAGTACCTATAACTAGTATAGGAGGACCTACTGTTGATACTGCGACTTCTAATACTGTACCATATGGAATTACTTCATATATTGGGGAGTACCGTTCTGATAAATTAGCGTTTATAAAGAGCACTGATTTATATGGAGAAATAAGTAAAAACAACGGAGAATCATGAACCGAAGATCCTCAGGGGAGTAGTAGACTTATAAGTTTATTTACTTCACAAGATAATAAGTATGGTCTAAAATTAATAGATACAGAAGATGTTAGCACAACCACTCAATATAGACTTACTATAAATAATAGTGACAGGTATTGTACTATTGATTGAATATATATATATGTGTCTACTAACGGCTCTGGTTATAATTGCTTTATAGAAGCATATAATCCTAGTTCTGAATCTTGAGATATAATATCTCAGGATGCTGTTTTAAATGGGTGATCGGGACCTAATTTTAGAGCTTTGACATCTTCTATATATTATAACAATTCCCCACGTACAGCTTCTCAATATTCGAAACTAAGGTTTACATTTTCAACTAGAAGTGTTAGTGAGAACCATGGTGGACAATTGACAGTCTATAGAATTTCTGGATATGGTACTTATGGCTGGAGAATGCCTAATAATACAGCTAATGTGGGTCAAATATATTCTTGAGATAATGCTCAAAATGTTTCTTTTCCAGGAAGTGTATCGGCTTGAAAATTTATCAGTAATGGGGGTACTAGTACTAATGTAACAATGGGAGATGGATCTCTAAAAGATCTTAAAACTAAACAACTAGTTGTAAACGGTACTATAAATAATTTTTATTCATCAGATAGTGTTGAGGTTAGACTTTACGCTCCTACTTCAGGTGGTACTAGTGGGCAGATTCTTGTATCTAATGGTAATAATGCTCCTAACTGAGCATCCTTAGATAGTTTAGGATATCTACCATTAACAGGAGGTACAATTTCTGGAAGTTTAAGGGTTAGTGGTCACATTAATCCCGTAAACAATGGAGTTTCAAATATTGGAGAGAGTGGTAAGAAATTTAAGGACATATATGCTACTACTCTTCATGGAAATTTTAATGAATCTACAACATTTGCAGCACCCCATCCTAACCCAATATATATTGATAATACTAATAATAGTACTGATGGTGTTTATTTAGTATTGAAGAATAAAGGAGTATATGTTTCTTCATTTGGAACTACTAATGAAAATACTAATTACATTGAGACCTTTATGTTACATAGAAAATCTGATCAATCTAATAGCTATAAACTATCAATTAGAGATGACGGAAACGCTTATATACGAGGTAAAATAATAGCAACACAAGAATGGGTAACAAATAATATATCAGGATTAAGTACTAATATTAGTAGTCAAGGTTCTGTAATTACTTCACTTGGACAGTACTTAATTACAGGGGCAGATGCAAATGCAACTACTACTACAAGTACAGTAAAAATTAAGTTAAAGCAAATAGGAAGATCCACAGCTACGAGTGCAAGTGCTTTTGGTTCTCCAAGTTTAGAATCATCTGGTGTAACTATTCCTGCTGCAACAACAACTACAGCAGGAGTAATGACTGCTACTGATAAAAGTAATCTTAATACAGCTTATAGTTGAGGAAATCATGCTTCCGCAGGATATTTAAAGGGTATTCCAGAAGCAACCTCAGGCTCTTATGGAGGAATAAAAATAGGGTATCAAGCAGCTGATAAAAGTTATGCAGTACAATTAGATAGTAATGGTAAAGCTTATGTAAATGTGCCTTGAGAAAAGGGAACTGGCACTATAACACAGATTAATGCAGGTCTTGGTATGAAACCAAAGCTAATAACTGGGAGTGGCACGTTAGATTTAAGTTTGAGATCTAGTACACAGATGTCACTAAGTTCTCAAAATGCTTCTACTGTATCTGGAAAAGTGTATGCAGTTCAACTAGATAAAGATGGATATTTAGGTGTAAGTGTACCTTGAACAGATACAAATACAAACTATTATCCAACAACATTTACATGAACAAATGGAACCAGTAAAGGTCCAACAGGTTCACTAACTGGTACTGGAATGAGTGCTGTTTCGTTTGGCTCTATACCTATAGCTAGTCTAAGTAATTCTGGTGTTATAACTACTGAAGCACAAGAAATAAGCGGCGAGAAATACTTTAATAATGGAGTATTTGTTGGATTAAGCGGGAGTGTTAGTAGAGGTATTATAGACGGGAAGGACTTTGGGTATGATGGACTAGCTATTGTTTCAGATAGCAATGTGTATATAGCTCCAGATAACAATATTGTATATTTTGGATACGATGGGGATACATATATACAAGATGGAGTATTTAGTGGAACCGCTAGTAAGGCAAATATGGTTACAGGAGCATTAACTATACATAGTGGATCTACGAATATAACATATAATGGATCAAAGACAGAAGAGATTACAATTCCTAGAAATCGACAAACTAACCTAACTAGACAAGCATATGAGAGTGATCCGTCAATTTCTGTTAAAAAAGGTATATGTTATTATCATAACACAGGTTCACTATGGGCGACAAGTATTAATCTATCTTTAAATACAGCTGACTGAAGTAGTATAGAAAGCATTAATGATACAGAGATAATTGAAACGTCTATGGTAGTAGTTGAAAGCGCATATCCTGTTACTTTTAGTTCAAACTCAATGTTAAAAGTACAAAAAGATATTCCGTTAACTGGAGATGCAGGAACATATAGAGTTTATGTTTTTTCAAGAATAACACCAACTCTAGTTGCTGTAAACTGTGCTGTATATAAAGCTTCTTAATATAATTAGTTATGAGTGTAAAATATTTTGATAAAAATAAAAATAAATGAGTTATTTTCCCTGGAACAGTTGGGGCTCCTGGAAAAAATGGAAAAGACGCATATGATATTGCAGTAGAGCATGGATATGAAGGATCAGAAGAAGAGTATAACAATACTCTTCTTCAAATTCCTGAAGTTGTTAATAAATTAGAAACTATAGACAACACTCCTACTAAAGGAAGTAATAACTTAGTAACTTCTGGAGGAGTAAAAGATGCTATTGATAGTTTAGATGCTAGTTTATCAGGATCTATTGAAAATATTATCGATGTTGAAATAAGTAATCAGATCAAGAGCTCTATAGTTGATAATTTATTATCAGATGATGTTAATAAATCACTATCTGCGAAACAAGGTAAAATTTTAAAAGGTATAATTGATAATTTAGCTAATATACAATTCTTAGTAGTTGATGTATTACCATCTAGTGATATTAAGAGTAATATCATATACTTAGTCAAAAAGAAAGGATCAGGGACAGATGTTCATGATGAATATATTTATATTGAAAACAACTGAGAAAAAATTGGGGATACCTCTATTGATTTGACTAACTATTATACAAAGGATCAAGTTGATTCTCAGATTCAAAATGTTAGGGAAGATATTCCTAGTATTCCTGATGTTAATATAGTATTAAGTGGCAGTGGTAATGTAATTACAGAATTAGCAGTTGATTCTGTTAATAAGCATAAATTAGTAGCTTCTAAAAGTATTTCAGTATATACAAAAGAAGAAGTAGACGAGAGACTTAGTGAAAGTGGTTATGGAGATGTAACGGCAGCTGCTGAATTTTCGACAGCAGATAGAGTAATTACTTCTAATGGTCAAGGTAAAGTCATTAAAGATTCTGGAGTATTAATTGGAAATTTAGCAAAGTTATCAGATGTTCCTAAGACACTAACTGATTTAAATGTAACCTCAACAGATATTACAGATATTTTAGGATATATTCCTGCTGATTCTGCACAGGCTGGTATGGGGGATGTTACAGGTCCTACTTCGGCTATTAATAATAATTTTGCTTCTTTTAATAATAACAGTGGAAAAATTATTAAAGACTCTGGATATAATCCTGACTCATTCGCCAGATTAAATCATACTCATACAGTATCTCAAATTACTGATATGCCAACTCCAATAATAGTAGATTCAGAATTAAACAGCACTTCTGAGAACCCTGTTCAGAATAAAGTTATTAACAACGCACTATCTTCTAAAGTAGATACTTCTACATTAAACAACTATGTTACAAAAGATGAGATAGCAGAACTTGGAGAAGGGGATGTAGTTGCAGTTGGAGATTTAGCAAATAATATGTTAGTAATAGGCGAAGGTACAAAATCTGTTTCAGCTTCTAATATTCCAATATCTGATATATCAACTCTTAAGACTAATGTTACACAACTATCTGATAGTATAGATGAACTAACCCAACAAGTATTAGAACTTGATTATGTTAATTCTATAGATATTAGGGGAGATTCAGGGAATCCTATTTCTATTAATTCTCAAAATCATACAATTTCTGTTAGTGGAGCTGATAATTACTTAGCTACTACGGTTGAAAATAATACTGGTGATTTGAAATTATTAATTGGTCATAAATCAAATTATGATCACGTGCCAACAGTAAATCAAGTAGCTAGTGAGGATCGAATTGCATTTGTACCCTCAGAAATGACTTCCTATCAATTAGGAGTTATTGGTAAGGATATTAGAATACCTGCTACAGGAATAGATGGACTAGCAGATGTAGCTAAAAGTGGATCTTATAACGACCTTACTGCAACTCCTGTATTTAAGTCTTTACATATTTCTGCTGGAGAACTTACTAAAGTTTATGACCCAACTGTTGCAAAAGTGGATATTGATTTAAATCCTCCCCTAGATAATAGATATGAAAAATTATTAGGTATTAGTTTGTCTGCAGGTGATCCTGGAACATTTATTGAGGTTACAGAAACAGCCCACACAATCAATGTTTCTAATCTAACAGCCTCTAGATCTGAGGCCATAGTAGTTGTTAGAGGAGATTGTACAGTTAATTTTTCAGGAACTAATATATATATTATAAACAATGCTAGTGATTTAGCAGGGACATCTACTCAAAGAAAAGTTTATACTGTAAAAAGGATTGAAGATGATTCAAACAATCCAATGGTATTAATTACATGTGCCCTATATAACCCTAATAATTAATATGTTATCTATTATTAAAGAATTATTGTTGAAAATTATTAATGATATTGACACAGGCAATTTAAATTTAAGTGCAAAGGAGTGTGAAGAAGTTATTGACTATTTGTCTTTCATAAGTAATAAGAATGAAAAGCTTAGTAAATATCAAGCTTGTAAATATTTAAACATCAGCAGAGCTACTTTTGATAATTATGTTCGTGCAGGCAAAATTCCAAAAAGGAAGAAAACAACAAGGATTTAAAGAGTTATTCTTTTATAAGAAAGATTTAGATAAATTTAAAGAAAATAATTAGTAACATGACGCTAACTATTCTTTGGTTGTAATCCTCTTAAGTTGAGAAACTTAAGAGGATTTTTTATTTTGTATAGTAACGTTATGTTTTACGTTATTGTGATTATATCTTTGTATTGTTGATCAACGAAACAAAAAATTAAATGTTTAACAATTTAAGTATTTTTTAATATGGCAGAGGAAAAAACTTATGTGTTTGGTGAAGGTGCAGGTAATGGTATTTTAGGCCTTTTAGGTCCTATGCTTTCACAAAGAGGAGTAGATCCAAACGTTCTATTAGCAATGCAAGGCCGTAATAATGATGGATTTGGCGAGGGAGGCTGATTCATTTGGGTAATTTTCCTATTCTTCCTTATGGGTTGAGGAGGTAATGGATGAGGTAATAATGGTGCTGGTGGCTTAGGAAATCAGCTTAATAATGATTATGGTAGAGAGATGTTGTTACAAGCTATTAATGGAAATGGAAATGCAATTAGTCAGCTAGCTAGCACACTTAATTGTGATATTAATGCAGTACAAACTGCAATTAATTCTGTTCAGAGTCAGATTCAGTCTGTAGGTAATCAAGTTGGTATGAGTGGCCAGCAGATTATTAATGCTATACAGGCAGGTAATTGTCAGATTGCTTCTCAGTTAGCTTCATGCTGCTGCGATGTCCGTGAAGCAATAACAAAACAGGGCTATGATAACCAATTAGCTACTTTGAACCAAACAAATATTCTTGGCAGTAAAATAGATCAGCAGACAACATTAATTAATGACAAGTTCTGTCAGCTAGAAATGCGTGAGATGCAGAATAAAATTGATGCTCTTCGTGAGGATAAATCTGCTTTAATTAATCAGCTAAGTCAAGAACATCAAACAAGTGCTATTCAAGCTTACCAAACTCAGACTATTGCTCCTGTGAATGCGGCTCTAGTAGCACTTCAAAGAGAAGTAGATAGTATTAAGTGTAAATTGCCCGAATCAGTATCTGTTCCATATTCTCCAGTAGTTGGTGTACCAACTTGTGTTGCAGCTCAATTTGGTTTAAATGCACTTGGTTATGGCAGTGGATTTTGGAATAATGGTAGTATTTGGGCCTAAAAATTAAAATAATATGGCTAATACAATATTACGATTTGTAAATCAGGGAGGTATTCCTTGTATTGAAGATACAGGAGTTACTCTTACAACTGCTGCAGCGACTTTTTCATTTAATAGACATCCGTTTGTACGAGGAAATTTTTCTGGGCTCATACTTGTTAAAATAACAAGTACATTTACAGCTCCAACAACAGCGGTAGATATTCAGTTTGTAACAGCTGGAGTAGCTAATTCAACTCAAACTGTGTATGAGTCAAATACAACGACTGCAGTTACTACTGCTACTTGGCCTGGACCAGGTATTTATTTAGCAATGTACGATCGTGAGTCAGATAAATTAGTTTTATTAACAGGAATTGCTTAATTATGTTTCAATCACTTAGACCAAATAACCAAGTATTTATATTACACAAGGATAGAGCTGTATTAGAAACAGGCTCTGTCGTTAGTGTATCAACCCCAATGCCAAAGTACCCTGTACAACCGATGTTTGGGCAGCCTCAGGAAATGGTAGTAGATATTGTAGTTAAAGTTAATAATCAAGATATTACATATCAAAAGATTCCAGCAAATTTAGATATTGCAGATTTTAATAATAGTAATATTGTTCTGTCAGATAATAGAGAAGCTATGAATTCAGAAATTTCTTCTTTGAAGCAGAAAAGTATTGCAATTATTAATAGTATAGATTTTCATAAGGAAATGATCTCAAACTGTGATAAAATTTTGTCAGAATTAAATCCTGAATTTGCAGAGAAGCAACAGCAACAATTGGAAATTAATTCGCTTAAAACGCAGATGGGGGAAATGGCAAAAAGTATTACTGAGTTAATGTCTATGAACAAGAAACTAATATCACAACTAAATAAGGAATAACATATGAGAGTTTGAGAAATTAGAGAAGGCCGCGATAGAGAAATGGATTATCGAATGGGTATGCGTGATAGATCAGAGAAGATTGAGAAGATTGAAAAAGAGGCATACGAATGTGGCTACGAGGACGGATATGACAAAGCTATGGAAGAAATGATGGGAGAACGATCAGGTTATAGATCTTCGTATCGTTCTAGTTATCGTGGAGGTCGGTAGTTATGAATAGAAATAGACTAGATATAAGAGACAAAATGCCATCGGGTATGGAAGAGTATTTATCACAAAATGGATGACATTTTAATAAGAAACTTTGTGAGTGAGCTATATCTAACATGTGAAAACTTAATTCTGATGGAAAGAAAGAACATATTTCAATTACTCCAAAAGAAGAAATTAAACAACAGTTTAAAAACTATGGAATAACAGTTGATAACTGTGTTGGATATGATGTAATGTTTGTATATCACATGGGTAAATCTGACTATTTAGGATCATCAATTATAGACGAACGTTGTTTATTACTTTATGTAAAAGATTATATTGATGATCCTGATGGATATGATGGATTACCAATGACTCGATTTTACGCAGATTGCATTGGAAAGGGCACTCCAATAATGTGAGAAGATATGATTTAGTATGATAGTACAGAATATTTATTTAGAAGATTGAGACTGGCATGTAACTGTATATTATGCAGTAGATACTTATTATGCAGATGAAATTTTAGAAGAGTTAGAATCAATCGGGTGTAGTTGATCAGAGCTTGTAAAAGCAGAAGATTTGTTAAGAAGTGGGCAATATAATACAGGAATTACTTACTCAAATTTTAAACATAGGTGTTCTGTGGTTGTTATCGGATTAACAACATCTGCTGAAGAATTTCAAAATACTTTTGATCATGAAAAAGGACATTTAGCTATGCACATATGTTCTGCTCTAAGAATACACCCACAAGGAGAAGAATTTCAATATTTAACTGGCGAGATAGGGCAAGCTATGTTTAAAGTAGCTAAACGATTCTTATGTGATAACTGTCGAAAAAAGCTAGTCATAGAATTTAGAGAGATAGATAATAAAAAATAAAAAGTTAGATAATGCCACAGAAATGTG
>ULPS01015403.1_pt1 | contig 10423 bp, 10 predicted proteins | sample 1953711 | NCBI WGS metagenome assembly ULPS01 (sample SAMEA4835635, study PRJEB28245) | human gut metagenome | biome: gut microbiome; material: fecal sample | place: Denmark | collected 2008 | reverse complement strand
CCGGCGTGGCGGCCACCGGCTCTGCCGAGGCAGCGGGCGCAGGCGTGCCGCTGTTCTTGAACCAGAAGAACCCAGCCCCAGCGCAGAGCAGCGCCAAAATTACGATGAGCACCAGAAACATTTTCCGCTTGCGCCGTTTGCTGGCGACCTCATTGCGGTAGGTATAGAAATCAGCCATAGAAGCTCCCATCTTTATCTCAAAAACATATATGGTTATTATACGCCACAATCCGCACAGGTACAAGTGGGCCCGCAAAATTTTACAGAGCCGGGCGGGATCTGCAGCAAAAATAAACTTGACACTTTTCCTCTGTGCCTCTATAATGTAGATAAGAATAACCGTGACCAATTATCACAGAACGGAGGTCCTGCCCTATGGCATGGATGATCGTATCCGATAGTTCCTGCGAGATCCGCGAGTTGGAGCGCCCCGCGCCGGGCGTGCAGTTTGCCCTTGTACCGTTTAAAATCCGTGTAGGCGAACGCGAGTACGTTGACCTGCCCACGCTGAACACCCATCAGATGCTGCAGGCTATGACCGACTACAATGGTGCCAGCACCACCGCCTGCCCCAGCCCCGAGGAATGGGCCGAGTATTTTTTGCAGGCGGACAACGTGTTTGCCTTTACCATCAGCAGCAATCTGTCCGGCAGCTACAACGCCGCCATGGCCGCCCGCACCATGGTGTTGGAAGAACACCCCGAAAAGAAGATTTTCGTGCTGGACACCCTGAGCTGTTCCGGTGCGCTGGCCGGTGCTGCCGAGCTTGCCAACAAGCTGATCGGCGAGAATCAGGAATTTGATGATATCTGCTTTGCGCTGAAAAAGTTTGCCGAGAGCACCCACATCCTGTTTGCTCTGGCGAGCTTTGACAACCTGGCCAAGAACGGTCGTGTAAACAAGGTGGTGGGCTTTATCGCAGGCCGCCTGAACATGCGCGTGCTGGGCCGGCGCACAGCGGACGGCAAAATTGACTTCTACTTCAAGACGCGCGGCGAGACCCGCGTGCTGGCTAAGATTCTGGAGCAGATGGATGAGGACGGCTACGACGGCGTGCATCCTGTGCTGATCAGCGAGTGCGGCAACCAGACCGCCGCCCAGCTGCTACACCACGGCATTGACGCCAAGTGGCCCGGTGCCCCGGTGCGCATCGTGCCCTGCTCTGGTCTGTGCAGTTTTTATGCGCAGGATCAGGGGATTATTATAACGTATTAAGTTTATTAAAATATAAAACAAACCGTCCGGGAAGAAGTGCAATAGCTTCTTTCCGGGCGGTTTGGCTTCTCCTGCGGGAGAAGCAGTCAGCGGCTTGACCGCTGACTGATGAGGGGCGGTTTTGCCAGCATCACCCCTTTAGGGGATGGCACGGCAGACGCGCCCCTCATCCGACCTTCGGTCACTTTCCCCTGAGTGGGGAAGGCTTTTTTATTCCGGCATCCGTGTTTTTACAAACTCTAAAAACGCCTGGGCGGCAGGGGCGAGGTTCTCACCGCAGGCAAGGCCAATCTCCATCAGCTGGGGCGGGTCCATCGGGCGCTCCACCACGCCGGGGTAGCCGTGCTGGTGGTTGATGGCGTTGTTGACGCTGATGCCCAGCCCCGCCGATACCATGGCGTAGGTCGCCGTGATGTCCATGGTGGAATAGCTCGTGTGCGGCTTGGTCTTGAGCTTATCGAACAGCAGCGTGATATCCGTCTCCATGCCGGGGTAGCTTTCGATGAAGGGCTCGGTTTTCATGCGCTGCACCGGGACGGCGTCCATACCGGCCAGCGGGTTGCTTTTGGGCACCAGTACCAGCAGCTCATCCTGGCGGATGGGCAGCCAGACCGGCAGGCCGTCGCGGCGGCTGATAAGGCAGAAATCCGTGCGGTGGTCCTTGACCATTTCGGCCAGCTCGCTGCTGGTACCGTTGACGATGCGCACTGCCACGCCGGGGTGCCGGGTGCGGAACGCCGCCGTCATCCGGGTGACCCACTCATAATAGCAGTTATACGCCGTGCCGATGACGATGGTGCCGCAGTCTGCGCCGCGCACCTTGGCGGCTGTTTGCTCCAAACGCTCCTGCGCAAAGAGCAGATCGCGCACAGTTGGCAACAGCTGGCGGCATTCCTCGGTGGGCTGCACACCGCTTTTTGCGCGGTACAGCAGCGAAAATCCAAGTTCTTTTTCCAGCGTTGCCACGCTGCGGCTGATGCCTGAAACAGTAACGTCCATCTCATCCGCCGCCGCGCGCAGGCTGCCCCGGTCAATGGCCCTCAACAAAATCTGCCAGCGTTCTGTATCCATGCTCTACCTCTCATGTTGCTATATTTGCAATTTTGTAAAAAATGTGTTTCGTTTTTATCAAGAATAGACCAGAATCACAGTTTTGTCAAGGGCGTACAACAAAAAAGCTTTCTCCCAAGGCGCAGGCAGCCCTTTTATCTTTCCGCCTTTTTCTTCATTCGTTCCAGCAGGGCGGCTTTCTGCTTGTCCCAGCGGGCGTCGGATTCGGGGGTGGCGGGGTCGATGCAGCGGGCAAAGCTCCAATGCAGACCATCGCGGCGGCTGAGCTTGAACCGCAGGTAATAGTGCCCGCAGCATGGGCAGGTCGCCCGGGTGAAATACCCGGTGTTGCCGCGTTTGAGCCAGACCTCGTCATTTTGCAGCGGCGCACCGCATTCGGGGCAGGCGGCCTGGTTCAGTTCCGGCTCATTACGGTAGTCGTCGTGCTCCATCCGGTTCATGAAGAGCTTTACGTCGCGGCCGGTCTTTTCTGCGCCCAGCAGGGCTTCGGTCAGCAGTTCTTCCTCGGTCGGGTAGGTGGCAAGGCCCTCGGCCAGCGGCAGTTTGCGGCAGATCTTGGCCGTGTAAAGCGCATCGTCCAGCGCATTGTGGAATGGCTCCTCCTTCGGGATGCCCAGGCGATCCACAACACTTTCCAGCGTCAGGCCCTCGCCCTCCTTGCGGGGGTAGGCCTGCAAGAAAATACGCTGCAGATCGTACCACTTGTCGGGCCAATTCTCGTCCAGGCCCACCAAAAACAGGTTTTGTTTCAGCACCGGGACGTCGTCCAGTCCCCATTCGGCCAGCTCGGCGTCCGGCCCGGCCCAGTCCAGGAACTTCTGCAGCCCCTCTTTCATCGGCAGGCCCGCGTCCAAATCCCCCTGGGACAGGCCGGTGACCTTGGCGATATGGTGCTGCAATTTGCGGAAGATGCGCGGGCGCAGGTTGACTTCAAACGTATCCAGCACATCGCCCCGGGCGTTGATGCGCACCGCGCCAATCTGGATGATTTCACCGCGCAGCGTCAATTCTGTGCCGTGATACAGGAAGGTTTTCGGCTGGTAGCCGATGTTCCACTCCAAATCAAAAACAATCAGATTCACGGCTCACGCCTCCTCTAAAATAAACTTTTCCACTGCCAGGCCCACGCCATCATGGTCGTTGTCGGCGGTCTGGTAGTCGGCGGCGGCCTTGACCGGCGGCTGCGCGTTGCCCATGGCGACGCCCATACCAGCCAGACGTATCATCGGCAGGTCGTTCCAGCCGTCGCCGCAGGCCATCAGGTTGGCGGGCGTCAGGCCCTTGGCCCGCAGCAGGATTTCCAGCGAGGTATCCTTGCCCACGCCCAGGGGCATCGTCTCAATGAAGAACGGTGCACTGCGGCAGATGGACAGCTTTCCCGCGAACTCCTGCTGCATCAGTTCCTCAACATGGGGCATATCCGCCGGGTCACCGGTAAGCAGCAGCTTGTTGACCGGGTAGGTCACTTCGGCGGGCAGGTTTTCGACCTGGCGCACCGGAATTTTGTTGATGCGGGCTTCCTCTTTTACATAGGCCGCGTCGGCGTCCTCCGTCACGATGCCGTTTTTGTCGTAGGTCAACGGCACAACGTTCCAATAGCGGCTGAAGGTGCAGACCGGCTCGATGAGGTCCGCCGGGAAGGCATGCTGCACCAGTGTCTGGCCGGTCTGGCAGTCGATGATCTTGCCGCCGTTATAGCTTAAAATGCAGCCACCGTATTTTTCCAGTTCCAGCTCTTTGGCCAGCGGCTCAATGCCGACGGTGGGCCGCCCACTGGCCAGCACAATGCAGACGCCCTTTTGGGCCGCCGCCTGCAAGGCCGCTTTGGTGCGCGGCGTGATGATTTTATCGGAATTGGTCAGCGTGCCGTCAAGGTCCAGCGCCAGAACTTTATATTGCATGGTTACTCCCCCGGGATGCAAATTTGCAGATTTGTGTATATTGTACTCTAAAATGGGGGAATATGCAAGACAGTTAAAGTCCCTTGCCTTCCCCCAAGGAGGAAGGTGGCCCCGCAGGGCCGGATGAGGGGCAGCTTTACCGCATTCAAACACAAATGGGCTATAACGGCAAGGTTGCGCCTCATCAGTCCGCTTCGCGGACAGCTTCCCCCGAGGGGGAAGCCTCATCGCAAGAATTAGCCATTTCTAACGTATTGACAAACATTCCTGCGTATGATACACTACCAAAAGCAATAAGGGAGTAGTCAGCGCAGCGGTGGAGCAGCCGCAGCGCAGTTCTGCCAACACAATGAGCCTTGGCTCTGGCTTAACTTTAAACGACGAGACTTATCTGCCCGATTTTAGGGCGGATAAGTCTTTTTTTATTGTCTGCCCCTGCCAAAACGGAGGAGTAAAACCATGACTTTATTTGACCTGATTCTGATTGCTGTCAGCCTCTCGATGGACGCATTCGCCGTATCTATCTGCAAGGGCCTGTCCGTTCGCAAGGTGAGCCTGGCCCACGCCCTGACCTGCGGCGTCTGGTTCGGCGGGTTCCAGTTCTTGATGCCCACGCTGGGCTATTTCCTGGGCGACCGCTTTGCCACGCTGCTGACGAAGTTCGGCCCCTGGGTCGCTTTTGTGCTGCTGGCACTCATCGGCGCAAACATGGTCAAGGAGAGCTTCGGCGGCGATGAGCAGCTGGACGACGACTACTCGGCCAAGGCCATGCTGCCGCTGGCTATTGCCACCAGCATCGATGCTTTTGCCGTCGGCGTCAGCTTTGCCGCTATGCAGGTCGCTATCATTTCGTCCGCTGCGCTCATCGGCATCACCACCTGCCTGCTGTCTGCCATCGGCGTGAAGGTCGGTGCCCTGTTTGGCGACAAGTACCGTGCTCCGGCTGAGAGAATCGGTGGTATCGTGCTGCTTTTGATTGGCGCCAAGACGCTGCTGACCGGGTTGGGCGTACTGTAAAATATGCTGCCACGCAGGGGCCGGGCACGCCCGGCCCTTGGCTTTCCCGCAAGCGCTCGTCCACTGAGAGGTTGCGGGCCGCACAGGTGCGGCCCCTACAACTCTGCCAAGACAAAACAAAACCGTTCCTAGGTGTGTGGAGAGATTCCACACACCCAGGAACGGTTATTTTATGCGGGTCTTATCGCAAAATCAACTGTCCAGTGGCATCCGCATCCACGGTCAGGGTGTCCCCTGCCGCGTGGGCGCCGCCGATGATTTCCTTTGCGATCATCGTTTCGACGTGAGCCTGGATGTACCGCTTCAAGGGGCGGGCGCCGTAAATCGGGTCATAGCCGCCGTCGATGATGGCATCCTTGGCCGCGTCGGTGACGACCAGATTCAGCTGCTTGTCGGCCAGGCGCTTGCGCAGGTCGGCCAGCATCAAATCGACGATGGAGCCGATTTCCTGTTTCGTCAGGCTCTTGTAGTAGACGATATCGTCGAGGCGGTTCAGGAACTCGGGGCGGAACTGCCGCTTGAGCAACTGGTCGATGGCGCTCTTTGCCTCATCAGACAACTCGTTTTTGCCGTTGGCACGGCTCTTTTCCAGATCTTCCAAAATCAGGTCAGAGCCGAGGTTCGACGTCAGGATGATGACGGTGTTCTTGAAGTCCACCGTGCGGCCCTGGCTGTCGGTGATGCGGCCGTCGTCCAGCACCTGCAGCAGGATGTTGAACACGTCCGGGTGGGCCTTTTCGACCTCATCAAACAGCACGACGCTGTACGGATGGCGGCGCACGGCCTCGGTCAGTTGGCCGCCCTCCTCATAGCCGACGTATCCCGGAGGCGCACCGATCAGGCGCGAGACGCTGAATTTTTCCATGTACTCGGTCATGTCGATACGGACCATGTTCTTCTCATCGTCAAACAGAGCCTGGGCCAGCGCTTTGGCAAGTTCGGTCTTGCCGACGCCCGTGGGGCCGAGGAACAGGAAGCTGCCGATGGGGCGGTTCGGGTTGGCGATACCCGCGCGGGAGCGTAGGATAGCGTCGGAAACCTTCTGCACAGCCTCGTCCTGGCCGATGACCCGCTGATGCAGCGTGTCCGGCAGGCGCAACAGCTTCTCGCGCTCGCCTTCGACGAGTTTCGACACCGGGATACCGGTCCAACGAGCCACGATGCGGGCGATCTCGTCGTCCGTCACACGGTCACGCAGCAGGCTCGATTCCTTCCTCTCCTCGGCGATCTTTTCTTCCTCTTCCAGCTGTTTTTGCAGGGTAGGCAACTTGCCGTACTGCAGCTCGCCGGCCTTGGCGTAATCACCGGTGCGGGTGGCCTTCTCGATTTCGGCCTTGGTGGACTCCACCTCGGCACGCAGGCTCTGCACCTTGTTCACGGCGTTCTTCTCGTTCTCCCACTGGGCTTTTTTGCTGTTGAAGCTGTCGCGCAGCTCGGCCATTTCCTTTTCCAGAGCGACCAGGCGCTGCTTAGACAGTTCGTCGGTTTCCTTCTTTAAAGAGGCTTCCTCGATCTGCAGCTGGGTGATACGATGGTTCATCTCATCCAGTTCAGCGGGCATGGAGTCCAACTCGGTCTTGACCATGGCGCAGGCTTCATCCACCAGGTCAATGGCCTTATCGGGCAGGAAACGGTCGGTGATATAGCGGTCAGACAGGGTCGCAGCGGCAATCAGCGCGGCGTCCTGAATTTTGACGCCGTGGTAGACCTCGTAGCGCTCCTTCAGACCGCGCAGAATCGAAATGGTATCCTCGACGGTCGGCTCGTTGACCATGACCGGCTGGAAGCGACGTTCCAGCGCGGGGTCTTTCTCGATATACTCGCGGTACTCGTCCAGCGTGGTTGCACCGATGCAGTGCAGCTCGCCGCGGGCCAGCATGGGTTTGAGCAGGTTGCCCGCGTCCATCGCGCCGTCGGTCTTGCCTGCGCCGACGATGGTGTGCAGCTCATCGATGAAGAGGATGATCTTGCCCTCGGATTTCTTGACCTCGTTCAGAACGCTCTTCAGGCGTTCCTCAAACTCGCCGCGGTATTTTGCACCCGCGACCAGTGCGCCCATGTCCAGGCTGAACACGGTGCGGTCTTTCAGGTTCTCGGGCACATCGCCGCGCACGATACGCTGGGCAAGGCCCTCGGCAATGGCAGTCTTACCGACACCGGCCTCACCGATGAGGACGGGGTTGTTCTTGCGCTTACGGCTCAGGATGCGGATGACGTTGCGGATCTCGCTGTCACGGCCGATGACCGGGTCCAGTTTGTTGGCGCGAGCCATCTCCACAAGGTCCTGGCCGTATTTTTTCAGCGCGTTGTAGGTATCCTCCGGGTTATCACTCGTTACCCGCTGATTGCCACGCACTGTGCTGAGCGTCTGCATAAATTTCTCAGTCGTGATGCCAAAAGTCTTGAAAATTTCGCTAGCATCCTTGCCCGGGCGCTGCAAAATACCGAGAAAAACGTGTTCAACGCTGATGTATTCATCCTTCATCTGCTTGGCTTGCTGCTCCGCAGCGTTGAGGGCACGGTCCAGGTCGCCGGAGATATAGATTTTCTCCGGGTCGCGGCCGGAGCCGGTCACGCGAGGCAGAGCCTCGACCTTCTGTAAAGCCGCATTGGCAAAGGCATTTGCGTCCACACCAAGGGTTTGCAGCATCTGGGGGATCAGGCCGTCCTGCTGCTGGGCCAGCGCCGCCAGCAGGTGTTCCTGCTCGACCGCATTGTTGGAATATTCCACCGCGATGCGCTGTGCAGCCTGCAAAGCCTCGCGGGTCTTTTGTGTCATTTGTTCGATGTTCATAGTGCGTACCTCCTTAGTTGCAGATAGCGCATTGTATTGGCAGTCCAACTTGTTGAGTGTTAAGCTTTTTCGGCTTACGAGTCTGCTTTCGCAAATTCTGCGTGTTTTATTTTCTTTAGCACTCTATTCATTAGACTGCTAATATTGTAGCACATTTGCCCACCATGTCAATAGGAAAATTGCAAACAAATTGTGAAATCGCAGAGAAAATCAATGGAAAAAGTTGGATGAACAGTAGGAGGACGGCGATAGTTAGATATTTTTCTAAATATCTATTGACAAAGGCAGCCGCAAGGCGTATAGTGGGGGCACAGACAGTTAGACGTTTATCTAATTGTCTGCAAGAAAGGAGCCGAAACATTTGGGAGATGCTTTCAAGGCGCTGGCCGACCCGACGCGGCGGCGCATTTTAGAACTGCTGGCACAGGGCGATCTGACCGCCGGGGAGATTGCCGCACATTTTGATATGACAAAGCCGTCCGTCAGCCACCATCTGAACATTTTAAAAAGTGCGGCGCTTATCACCGATGAGCGCCGCGGCCAGAACATTGTGTACAGTGTGAATCTGACCGTATTTCAGGAATTGATGAAGTGGTTTTATGACTGCGGCCTTGTAAAGGGAGACGATAGCAATGAAAAAGAATAAGCTGTTCTGGATTTTAACCGTAATCTGCGTGCTGAATTTTACCGCGCACCTGTACTTCTACCCCTCCCTGCCGGACATTGTGCCCACCCACTGGGGAGCCAGCGGGCAGGTCAACGGCTGGGGGCCGAAGTCCACCATTTTGATTTTGGCCGCTCTTCCGTTTGCAATGCTTATTATGTTTGAGGTCATCCGCAAAATCGACCCCAAGCACCAGAATTTTGAGAAGTTCGGCAAGGTATGGAACCTGTTCGTAGTGCTGTTCACCGTGATGATGGCTATGTTCAGCTGGCTGAGTGAATTGGCTGTGTTCGGCAAGCTGCCGGACAGCAGCAACCTCGTCAGCATTCTGGTCTGCGGCGGCATCGGCGTGTTGTTCATCATTATGGGGAACTTTATGCCGCAGATCAAGCAGAACTACACCTTCGGCTGCCGCACGCCCTGGGCGCTGAACGACGCGCACAACTGGCAGCGCACCCAGCGCATGGGCGGGTATACTTTTATTGTAATGGGCATTGTGCTTCTGGTGCTTGCTTTCCTGGGCGGACTGTTGGGCGACATTGCAACGCTGGCTGTGCTGCTGGTTGCTGTTTTTGGCGGCAGTGCGTGGATTTATTTGTACTCGTATTTGGTGTATGTTGGAAAGATGAAGTAAACTTGCTATGCAGGGGCCGGGCATGCCGGCCCGGCCGTGTAAGGCAGACAGTTTCCCGTTAGGCTGCGGGCCGCACATGTGCGGCCCCTACACCTCTGCCTTACGGTTTGTAGGGGACGGCGGCCTCAACGCCACACGGGGGCAATCCCCCTCCCTACCCTACCATAAAACGCAGCCCGCGCTTCAAATCGAAGTGCGGGCTGTTTTTTATTCCCCTAATTCTTTTGCAATGAACTCCGGCACTTCGTTTGGTTCTATGCCCATGACATAGGCGAACTCACTGTGCAGGACGTTCTGGGCGTCGCGCAGGGCGCTGTCCTCATAGGCGGAAAGCTGCTTGCCCTTGGCGCGGCGCAGGGCTTGTTCGGTGCGGATATCCCGCACCATGCGCACCAGCGCGTGCAGATTGCCGCTTTTCAGTGCCTCGCGATAGACCAGCTTGCGGGCGTCGGGGTCCGGGTCGTGGTCGGGCAACGGTTCCCGCAGCAGGGCCAGCAGATCGTCCCGGGTGGGCAATGGGCGCATTCGCTCCAAAAGCGGTGCGCTGTCGCAGGGCACACAGATTTTCATACTGGCATCGTAGACCGGTTTTAAGATAAAACAATCGTGGGGCTGGCCGCCCAGCGTGACACGCTTTTGCTCAGCAATCGTGCAGACGCCGCTGGTGCCATAGCTGACCGTATCCCCTGCTTTAAACATGACGCATACTCCTTTTTCTCTCATGAAACGATTTCTTTCCTATACAAGTATACGCCTTTTCGTCGAAAAATGTCATAGGCGATTTGGACAAAAATGCCCCGGCGCAGTTTTGTACAAAATGTACGAGATTGCGCCGGGGTTAGGGCAATACCGCATAATTCTAAGTGCCGATACGGCGAGCGAGGTGCGGCAGATGCTAAGCCAAAAGCGCAGATAATACTTTGTGTATTATCGAGCATTTTGGCAACGCAGATGCCGTGCCGCAGCCGCCGGAGCGGTGCTTAAGCCGTAAGGCGGGAATTGTGCGGTGTTGCCTTAGGTTTTACTTATACAGATCGACCAGGTTCAGCAGAATTTCCACGCCCTGGTCCATCTTTTCGGCTGTGATGCACTCACACGGGCCGTGGAAGTTGAAGCCGCCTGTGCCG
>ULPS01018621.1_pt1 | contig 10453 bp, 6 predicted proteins | sample 1953711 | NCBI WGS metagenome assembly ULPS01 (sample SAMEA4835635, study PRJEB28245) | human gut metagenome | biome: gut microbiome; material: fecal sample | place: Denmark | collected 2008 | reverse complement strand
TCTGCAATTTGCTGGAATTGGATTTGCAGATGCCTGGCCGGGGTTGGAATCATCTGCAATTTGCTGGATATGAATTTGCAGATGCCTATCACCAAGTTGATATTAAGAATCCTACAACAATTGCGGTGGGATTGTTTTTTATGTCGAAAAAAGAGCAAAATGTTCTCGTGGACTTGCGGAGCATATTGTGCTAAAATATAACAAAGCATCACATTTCTTTTTGTTCTTTACAGGAAACTGTATCTTATTATCTTCGGCCGTTCGGTCGTAACAGAGAAATCAACCGTTTTCACACAGATCTGCGGGAAGTACTGTTGTATATCAAATATTCGAAGGAAAAAGAAAAACTGGTTGACCTGATCCAAACCGATGACGGATTTCAGAACATGAAGACAGAAACGGTAGTCATGCTGAATACACTTACTAACTCAAAACTGAAATTCAATGAAGAAAAGGAGGAAACAAGTATGTGTCTTGCAATTGATGAATTACGGGAGGAAGCAAAACAGGAGGGAATTGAATTTGGACGAAGAGAGTTGATTGAGAAAATGCTTATGAATCATGAAACTATGGACAAGATAAAAGAGTATACCGGTTATACTCAGGAAAAAATAGATGAGATAGCAAAGGAATTATCTGCTAGATAGAGCTTAAAAGACTGTTGTTATTAGCGGATTGAATAATAATAACAGTCTTTTTTTGTGTATTTTGGTGGTAGAACTTTAATATATTGAGTGATATGCTAAATAAGGATAAGTCTAGTCAAAATGAAAAGACAAGAAACAGAACAGGATATCTGTTGAAGGAGAAAAGTATGAAAAATATACTGAAAGTTCGAATGTTAGGTGGATTTACACTGGAATATAAAGGAAAAGAACTGGTCCTGGACCGTAACAATGTATCAAAGACCACACAGCTGTTTCAATTATTACTTCTACATACACAGGATGGAGGAATCTCCAAAGCAGCACTCATCGATGCCCTGTATGGCCGAAGCGATGTCGAAAATAAAAACGGCAGCCTCAACAACACAATATTCAGGCTCCGAAAGCAGCTCACCGCAGCGGGGCTTCCGGAAAGCAGTTACATCAATATTAATGGTGAATGTGTACCTGGGACCCGGATATCGAAACTTCAGTAGACGTATGCGACTTCAAGCAGACGATCGAATCAGCACGTCACGAAAAATCCCAAAAGACCAAAATGGAAATCTACGCCAAAGCATGGAAACTCTATACCGGAGAATTCCTCCCGGATATGATGGGCGAGGACTGGGCGGCAGTCGAAAACATCGCATGTCGAGATATGTATTTCGACTGTGTCGAAGAACTGTGCCACTACCTGAAAACCGAAGAAAAATTCGAAGAACTCTACCGTGTTGCACACAGCGCAGCCGAAATCTATCCATTCTACGACTGGCAGATATGGGAAATCGACAGCCTCATCGGAATGTCCCGCTACAAAGACGGCCTCGATGTCTACAAAAGAACAACCAAGCTGATGTTCGACGAACTCGGCCTGTCACCATCTGCCGGAATGCTCGAGCGATTCAAACTTATGGGAGAGCGAACCTCTCAGGCAGCAGGCGCGATCGAAGACATCAAGTACCGCCTCCGCGAAAAAGAATCCATCGAAGGCGCTTACTACTGCACCTATCCAAGCTTCGTGGACGTTTACCACGTGTTCGGCCGCATGATGGAAAGAACCGGCATGTCCGTGTTCCTCATGCTCTGCACCCTGGACTTTATAAATATCGAGACAGACGACGAAAATCAGAAATACTATTCAGAACTTCTCCGCGAGTCCATTCAGAAAGCAGTCCGTAAAGGCGATTTTTACACCCGATACAACATCCAGCAGTATCTCGTAATGCTGATAGGGATAACCCAGGAAAACTGCACACTCGTATCAAAACGAATCAACAAAGAATTCAACAAAAGACTCACCCGCCGCAAGAACGTATCAATCGACTACTACGTTGCTTCACTCGGTGAGGTCTGCAACGACTAAAACAAACAACATTAATAATTAATATAGAAGTAAAACTATTCAGCCCGGAAATCTCCCGTCCCCCAAAAATCTCAGCCCCCCTCGCAAATTATCAGAAACATTGTCGAAAAAATATGAAAAAATGTTCAAAAAGCAGAATCACGAAACAGTTGAAGAAATAACCCCAATGATATAATAAAAATACTCTGAAATAAGTGCGTGTTATCGTGTGGTTAAAAACAAAAATACCGTGGTCGGATTTTGACGGAGGATACAAAGCAGATGGAAAAAGGCAAAAAAAAACATACAGGGACATTTGTAATACATGTGAGTCACTGTGATAATGCCACATGGCAGGGCGAAGTGACCTGGGCGGAAGCCAATAAAAAGAAAAGTTTCAGGAGTGCACTTGAACTGATCAGATTGATTGATGGAGCACTGGAGGTGGATGAATGATGAAAGAAAAGCTCAACGTTTCTGCTTCCAATATCGTAAATGTCTGCATAGACAACATAGACGGAGTAGAAAGGTCCGGAAGATTTTACTGTTATTACAGTAAAGATCCTATATTCTTCCGAAGTATTCATGAACTCTTCCGCTATATGGAGCGATTCATGAACGAGCTGAACTTTCCTCAGTCATCAACAGAGCTGCGGACATACGAAGACAAACAGCAGAAACCAGCAAATGAAAAAAGAATCTCTTTTACAGAGGTCAGCAACCGCGAACAGATCCTTGAACAGAGAGGCAGCATAGACACCCTGGCTGTATATGTCAGATACCGTCAGAGCGCTACATGGCAGGGAAGTGTCTATCATATGAAAAACAACGAGCGGGAAGATTTCAACAGCGAGCTCGATTTACTCAAAATAATCGAAAATTGTCAAAATAGTACTAAAAATGTTGCTGAAAGCGGCTGACGAAATAGGTGACGAAACAGTTCACCTGTTATAATGTCGTTAAATCTTAAATAAGTTGTACGTGAAGCAGTTAACGATAATTTTTTTATTATCATCATGCATATAATAGGGGATGTTAATATGAAAAGAGAAAATAATAAAAAATTCAAAAAAAGGAAACGGAATCAGAACAGAAGCCTGACATGTCGGGTGCTCAGTATGATGTTTGCAATCGTGCTGTTCTGCTCGACTGTATTAATAAATACAGACTATGTATCTCAGGCGAGTTCCTTCGATGACATGGTAGACATGGTCGAAGTTGAGGAGGATTCCGCAGCAGTCGATATATCCGAAGAAACAGGAGACGATCTCGGCACAGATGTGAATTTCGAATCGGAAGAGAGTACGGACGAAACATACAGCGAATCTGATGACCTCGGTTCCAGCGATGCTGACTTCTCATCAGGCGAGAACATGTTCACAGATGGAACATCCGAGAGCAGCGCTCCAGCTGAAGAAGCAGCACAGCCTGTAAGCTGTATCGTAAAGCTTAAAAACGAAACAATCGAGGTCAAGGCCGAAGCTCCTGCAGGTGTCCTTCCAAACGGAACACAGATGAGCGTTAAAGCAGTCGAGAACAACACCGAAGATGCTGAGATGACAGACCAGTACAACAAACTGGCAGCCAAGATCACAGAGCAGCTTCAGAGCCAGGGCAAAAACCTCGACGGTTTCCTCGCTTACAACGTATCTTTTACAGATGCAGATGGCAACCCGGTTGAACCGGCAGGCAAAGTTAATTACAGCTTTACTTATAAAGAAGCTTCTTCACCGGAACTGACAGACCCGGCCGCATCCACAGTGACAGCAGCCATGATCAGAACCAACAAAGAAACTTCCGAACTGGAACTGACAGAACTCAAAGCCGAAGAAGATCAGCTTACAGTTGAAACAAATGAAAGCAGACAGCTCACAAAAGCAGCTTTCCAGTCAGCAGCTACCGCAGCATTCACATTTGTATGGAGCAGCACACCGGCAGCAGATGATAATGAAAACAATGAGAATAAAGAAGAAAACGGTGAAGTAAATAACGAAGAAGTAAATGCAGACACCAACACCGAAAATACCGAAGAGAACGGAGAAGAAACCAACACAGAGAATAATGTAGAAAACTCTGAGGAAGAACAGAATCCGGAAGAAGCACCAGATCAGGAACAGATCAAAATGATCCGCATCACCGCAGACGAAGTTAACCTTCGCGTGTCTCCTTCCACAGAAGCAGACGTGATCGCAACAGTAGATACAGACACTCAGCTTCCACTTATTGAAACAGTAACCGGTGAAGATGAATTCACCTGGTACGAAGTTTCCTACGAAGAAGCAGAAGCTTATGTAAGAAGCGATATGGCGGAAGTTGTTGAGACTGAAGAGCAGGATGTTAACGTAGAAGAACAGACACCTGCTGAAATCACAAGATATGATTATGAGAGTGATGAAGTAAATGTTAAAGTTACTCTTACAAATCCAGAGGATCTTCCGGATGAAGCTGAACTTTCTGTAACACCTGTAGAAATCAGCCAGGAAGCAGAAGAGCAGATCAATCAGGAAGCAATCGAACAGCAAAAAGCAATTGAAAACCTTCGTGCATACGATATCAAGTTCCTTCTTGATGGCGAAGAAATTCAGCCGGGAGCAACCGTTAAAGTCGAAGTATCATTCCCGGAAGAAGAAACTGCAGAAGACGCAGACGTATATCATGTAGATGAAAATGAAAACGTTGAGAACATGAACGGCAGCGTTAACGAAGAAGGAAATGTAGAATTTGATACACCTCATTTTTCTACTTATATAATTGTAAATAAAAGTCTAAGTGGTACGGTAAAAGTTACATTACAGCATTATGATGCGGATACAAATAAACCTATTTATGCAGAAACTGATAAATATATAAATGTGGGAGGAAAAATTCCAGATTACAGAGCAGCTGAAAATTATGATATACAGAAAGTTGTAACTGTTGAAAACGGTGAAGAAACAGAGGTTAAAAATAAAAACAATATAGAAGTTGTAAAAGATACTACTGTAAGGATTTATTATAAAGCAAGATCCTCTAATGAAAAGGGTGATATGACTCTTTATGATTACCAGATAAAACCGAACAATGGTAGTAAAAGTATTAATGACAGTTCTTATTATGATAAGAATAGTAGTAATAGAATGATTATGGGTACAAAGGAACAAGCTAATTTAGGTTATGATGCGAAGGTAAACAAGAAGGGATATAATGCCAATACCTATAATCATGGAAATGTTACGAAAGACTTGGTGAGCGGGCTGTCTCGTGATTTCAAAACGGTTGAGTGGAATGTCGATCAGCCTGGTTTCTTTACAGATGATAATGTTGGACCTGAAAAGGGAAAACAAAAGTATACAGATTATAAGCTGAACTTTGAAAAAAAGGGTAATCAGTATAAATTAACAGGAGTAACCAGACCTGATGATACATTTGCAAATGCAGGCGCAGATTTCTATCCGCTAGATTCCAGAGGTGTAAGTAGAGTTTGGGACAAAGATGGAAAAGATGGAAATTACTATTTTGGAATTCGGTATGATATAGAATTTCAGTTAGGCGATTATATTGGACCATTAAATTATAAATTTACAGGTGATGACGACTTGTGGGTTTTACTTGATGGTAAAGTGGTAATTGATGTAGGTGGTATTCATGACGCATTGACAAAAGACACTGATCTTTGGAAAAATCTCGGATATGAAAACGGAGCTAGACCTGGTCAAAATGAAATAGAGGCAAAGAATGCTACACATAGAATTACCGTTCTTTATATGGAACGAGGCGCAGCTACTTCTAATTGTCAGATGGAATTCACAATTCCAGATGCCAGATTTGTAAATGTAACCAATGTTCCATTAGCAGATATCACAATTCATAAAGTAAATTCTTCTAAGGCAGGTATTCCGGGAGCTAAATTCAGACTTGAGAATGCTCAGGGTGGAGAGACCTATCCACTTATAACATCAGATAATTCTGGTAATGTGACATTCAATAATTTGAAAGTCGGTACTTATACATTAACAGAGACTATGGCTCCGAATGGATATGTTTCTTCAAAAGAAACATACAAAGTTATTGTAACTGAAAACAATGGTAAAGCTACAGCTAAACTTTATAAAGCAGACGAAACGACTGAAGTCGAAGGTAATAAGATCATCAACTACACAGAAACAGAAGAGGCCGAAAAGAATCTGACAAGCAGCAAGAGCGCTAAGGTAGTTGACGATAAGAACAGAATTTATCAGATTGATCTAAATGCGGAGGTGACTGGAAAAGAAGCTGATCAGGAGGCTAAAAATGCCAGTGTTGTACTGGTACTGGATGCCAGCAATTCTATGAACGATCCAATAAGCGATAGTGATAATACCGCGAAAATTACTGCTTTAAGGAGTGCAGCGAATAAGTTTATAGAAACATTAAGTGAAAAATCCAAGGATAGTCAAGTATCAATCATTTGGTATAGAGGTGAGGAAGGAAATTCCAACTTAAAGGATAAACTAGCATTCAAGAAACTGAATCCATCGGGTGTGGAAAGCTTAACTAGGTTTATCAATGACAAAAATCGAAACATAGGTGGCGGAACACCTATGGGAAGAGCATTAAAAGAGGCATATGATCAGCTAGGAAAGGCAGCTGAAGGTAATGACAAATATGTCTTATTTATGACAGATGGTATGCCAGGATACTATGGGGATGGACATAATAACTCCTACAGTATATTCGAAGAAGATAGTATAGATTGTATGACTGCAAATAAAGCACTTAACTATGCAAATAAAATAAAAGATTCCAATGACGGAAAAGCTGTTTTATATACCGTTGGTGTAGGACTTAAAGATACAGATACATTTATGTGGAAAGCGGGACATTCCGATCAATATTATGGCAGATCACATGGAAATAAAGAGGAACATGGTTCGATAAAGGGTTTGGAGTTCCTTGCAAATAATATAGCTTCCGGTTCTGACCATGCATATAATACAAGCAATGTTACTGACCTTGTGAAGGAATTTGAACTTATTGCAGGTAAGATAGGTGATCTTTATACCGTACAACCTACGAGCATCGTAGATGTAATTGATGCGAGATTTGAATTAACTGAAGATAGTGTAAATAATTTAGCACAGAAGGAAATTGCAGGGAAAATAGGTACAGTTACAAAAGTTAATGAATTAAATACAGAAATTACATGGAAAGACGATAAAGATAAAGATAAAGAAGTAGGAAAGGTAACAATCGTTAAAAATCCAGATGGTACAACCACTATTACCTGGACAGGTGCTGCAGCTAAGATTGGAAATAAAGCAGCAACTGAAGAAGCAGATAGAGGTTGGCATGCTAGTTTACAAGTTAAAGCCAAGGATGATTTCATCGGTGGAAATATGATTCCTACCAATGGACTGCTTCCGGTATTTATCTGAATGGTGGAGGCGTAAAGAAATTTGATCAGCCATCTGTGAATGTAAGACTTCTGGATTTGACTATTGATAGCAAGAATACAACTGTATTCAAAGGAGACCCTATCAGTGCTCAGAATTTCAGAAATGAACTTGCTGAAACGATTGGAGTTGTAGAACTTGATGGAAAGACAAAAACTGTAACGGGTGTAACTCCACTGGATCCTACAGGCAAAGTTAAATTACCTGAACTGATGGATGATGATATTCAGAAGCTGGTAACAAGCAAAAAATTAGTCATTGGAGAAAAGCAGGACTATAAATATACTTATCCTGGTTCAGCTGATGCAGTGGGATATTTCACTTACACTTATGAATTGGTCAAGGGAAATAATGCTGGCGAACATACTGCAACAACAGTTGGAGATGAAGTGGAAAAGTATCAGTTAACAGTTACTTATCATCCATATTCAATAAGTGATAGAAAAAGTATATTATCCGAAACTGGAATTAAGGATCCAAATCTAGAATCATATAAAGCTGAAAATGCTCCAAAACAGGAATTAGTCGGAACCCCTAAGGGTGGAGTAGAAGTTACTTCAACCATAGCAGATACAGGTACTTATATAGTAAATGTAGTAGCTGGTGAGTTACAGATTATCAAAAAGTTGGATACACCGGCCGATCAGAATGAGATATTCAATTTTGTAATCAAGGATAAAAATAAAAATAATACAGATGTTGCGACAGCAACTGCAACAGTTGTTAAGGGTTCATCGGAAGCAACAGCAGTATTTAAACTTGCAAATGATGCCGATGCAGTACTTGATCCTAATAATCAGAAATTGACTGAATTATCCAAAGGTGATTATACAGTTGAAGAAGTATTGGGTTCGGATGCACGCTATGAATTGTTAAATATTGAAGCCGGAGCAACTACAAACTGTTCTAGTGTAGTTAACAAAGATGAACAGCAAAAAGCTATAAATATTACATTTACCATGGGAACATACACTACAGAAAATGGAGATGTAGAAGTTCTTAAGAATGGCAATACAGACACAGAAAACGGTCGGATCGGCGTTGCTGAATTCACTAACAAGAAATCAGTAGTTGATATTGATTTTGAAAAAGTCGATATTCAGACACCAACAACTAAGTTATCTGGTGCGGAGTTTGACTTATATAAAGCAGATGCAGATGGAAATAAGACAAATGAGCAAGTTGGTACGACTTATACATCAGATAGCAATGGAGGAATTGCAATAGAAAATCTTCCGATAGGAAAGTATGTATTAGTTGAGACGAAAGCACCTACAGGTTATCAGTGTTCATCAATTCCTTGGAAGATTACAGTAGCAGATAACAGAACTATAACAGTTACCTATAACAATAATCAGGTAGAACCAAACAATAATATTTATCAGCTTACTAACACTAAAGTCTACTCACTCCCATCAACTGGTGGCAGCGGAATTTACTGGTATATGATCGGCGGCATGGTACTTATGTCTACAGCCGCATGGATCTTATATAAAAACAAATGCAGGGAGGTGCTGGGAAAATAATTGTAACGATTGATTTTTTCAGTGGCTCCTTGCCACAAAAGAAAGTAATTATCCCGAATGAGGGAAAATAAAATGGGCAAAGCCCGATAATGAAAAGGAGAAAAGATTATGAAGAAGATGAGAAAAATCTTTGCAGTGTTATTAACACTGGCCATGGTACTCGCAATGAGTATACCAACATTTGCAGCTGGAATAGGAGGAACAACAACTATTACTGTTAAACATGCGCAAGATGCAACATTAAAATATGCGCAGGTTGTAGTTGCTGATCAAACAAATTCTGTTACTGGTTGGAAATTTGTAGATGGATATGCTAGCATATTCGAGAATGCTTTTAATGTTACCTCAGAAGATGAAGCAATTAAAAAACTTATTGCATTAGGTCAGCTTGAAATTAATCCAAATATCAATGCAGCATCTGGAAACATTAATAATGGTGAAGTAAATAAAGTAAAACTGGGAGAACAGCTTGCTAATGCATTAGGTAATATTACTTTAAGCGGTGCTGAATATAAAGCTAATAGCGATGCTTATCAGCTCACAAATGCAGCAACTGCTGGTTTATATGTAATTACTGCTTCTAAAACAGGACATACATATAATCCTATGATGGCATATGTAGCATTTGATAAAAGTAAAACTGATGGTTCTTTATTAGCAACCGTAGTAGAAGCAAAAGGTTCTGAAGATCAGATAAGAAAACAGATTGTTGAAGTTGATGGCAGTGACCAGAATGATTCTGTTATGACTGGTGATGTGATTCCTTATAAGGTTACAGTTTCTTATCCATATTATCCTGCAAATGCTACAGACAAAAAATTCAAAGTAACTGATACTGTAGAAAATGCTACTTTTAACAAAGATTCTGTTTCTGTAACAGTTGCTGGAAGTAAATTAGATTCAAGTAAATATAGTATTGCTTTCGCTCCAGAGGATAAGGCAACTACAATGACCATTAGTTTCGTATATGATAGCACTCTTGCTGGTAAACAAGTAGTTATCAATTATAGTGCTACTGTTGGTGATATCAAAGACGGTCAGCAGGTAAAGAACGGTGCAAAATCTGAATCCAATGGAAAATATACAATTGCAGAAGTAATTTCTGGTTCAGCTAAATTTACCTTAGTAAAAGTTGACACAACAGATAAAAAGAATAAAAAATATCTTGAAGGTGCTGAATTTACATTATATGTAAAAGCAGATGATGGTGATGTTACTTTTGATGGTGTAGATGGTAAATTTAAGAGCGCAGATGTAAAGACTACAGATGCCGATGGTAAACTTACTTTTAAAGGTCTTGATGTAGATAAGACATATTATGTAGTAGAAACAAAGGCTCCTGCTGGATATAGCATTGACAAAACTCCTAGACTTTTGACTGGTGCAACTAAGAATACTACCTCAGATACAACTACTGTAAAAGAAAATGGTATTGATATTACAAAAGTAACAACAACAACTACTGTAACAGATTATACTAATAATAATGTGGAGATTCCGAATACAAAACTTAACGCTCTTCCATCC
>ULPS01019783.1_pt1 | contig 10457 bp, 8 predicted proteins | sample 1953711 | NCBI WGS metagenome assembly ULPS01 (sample SAMEA4835635, study PRJEB28245) | human gut metagenome | biome: gut microbiome; material: fecal sample | place: Denmark | collected 2008 | reverse complement strand
GGGCAACCGAGCTGCAGCCGTTTTTCATGGGAATCATTGTATCTGTGATCGTCGGGATTGCACTGACACTGCCGATCAGCAGCGCAGCAATCTGTGCAGCACTTGGACTGACCGGATTAGCCGGTGGTGCAGCACTTGCCGGATGCTGTGCGCAGATGGTCGGATTTGCAGTGGCAAGTTTCCGTGAAAATAAATGGGGCGGATTGTTTGCACAGGGAATCGGTACATCCATGCTTCAGATGGGTAATATCGTGAAAAATCCGCGCATCTGGCTGCCGGCGACATTGGCGTCTGCGATCACCGGACCAATTGCAACATGCCTGTTTCACTTACAGATGAACGGTGCAGCAGTTTCCTCCGGTATGGGAACCTGTGGACTGGTCGGACAGATTGGTGTCTATACCGGATGGATCGCAGATATTGAAGCGGGAAGCAAAGCTGCCATTACACCGATGGACTGGATCGGACTGATTTTCGTAAGCTTTCTTCTGCCGGGCGTTTTATCATGGCTTTTTAGTGTGTTATTCCGTAAGATCGGCTGGATCAAAGAAGGCGATATGAGGCTGGACTTATAAATCCATAAAAGTTTAGAAATAAATCCACCATAATGAGGAAAGTATGGTATACTGTAAACAGTAGTCATTACAGGAATAATATGCATGAAATTGCATTTTACTCCGCAAAACAAGGAGGATTTTTATGGAAAAGCCATTCACCTTAAGTGAGGGCGTTGACAGTTGGAATACGATTATTTTTTTATATAATTCCGCATTGAAGGAAGTACGCACAAAAGTTGAAATCTTAAACGATGAGTTTCAGCAGGTACATCAGTACAACCCAATAGAATATATCAAGTCAAGGATCAAGACGCCTGAGAGTATTGTGAAAAAGTTAAAGCGTTACGGATATGAGTCATCGATCGATAACATGGTCAATTATGTCAATGACATTGCAGGTATCCGTATTGTCTGCTCTTTTACTTCTGATATTTATAAGCTTGCAGAGATGATTGGAAAACAGAATGATCTGACCGTTATTTCCATCAAGGATTATATTAAAAATCCAAAGGAGAGCGGTTATAAAAGTTATCATATGCTTGTGACTGTTCCGATATTTTTATCGGACCGCGTGATCGATACCAAGGTGGAGATACAGATCCGGACGATGGCGATGGATTTCTGGGCAAGCTTAGAGCATAAGATCTATTACAAATTTGAGGGAAATGCACCCGGCTATATCAGCAGGGATCTAAGAGAATGTTCCGATATTGTTTCTATGCTGGATGCAAAGATGCTCCAGCTAAATGAAGCAATTATACAGGCGAAAGAAGCACAGGAGGAGCAGACGGGTGCAGTATAATTATGACTTCGAGATTATGTCGCTCGTCATTTTTGCGGTTATCAGCGGTCATTTCCTGTTGATCAGACAGTTTCCAACGGTTAAGTCAAAAGTATTTGGCAGACTGCTTGGGGTGTGTCTTGGCGAGTGTATCGCAAATATTTTATCATGTATTGGACTGGCAAATGCAGCAATCGTTCCATTAATCTGGAACGAATTGTTTACGTTTGCTTTTTTTGCGTTAGAGGGAGCGGCTTCTTATCTGATGTTCCGCTATATGGAAGAGGTATGCAGCTTTTCCGGAGTAGCAGGTCGAATGATAAAATACATGGGAAAAGTCCCGTTTTTCTTTTTCGAGATCATGCTTTTAGCGACGCCGTGGATGGGCTTTTTCTTTTATTTTAAAGATGGCAGCTATTATCAGGGAAATTTTGCATGGTTTGGCTATGTGTATATTGGATACTATTTTTTTATGAACCTGCTTCTTATATTTTTGGGGAGAGCGCGTATTGAGACGCGGATCAAGGTAATCGTTATCTTATACAGTATTGTGGCAGTTCTTATGGTGGTGCTTCAGTATGAGAGAAAAGAAATGCTGCTTACCAGTGCGGCAAATATGCTGTTTATTCTGATGATCTATATGGCAATGCAGAATCCGTCTGCTTATATTGACAGTGAAACCGGAACCAGTGATGAGCAGGCATTTCTGATCCAGATGAAAAATGTAACGGAGCAATCCGGCAAAAAAGTATTTTTTGTGGTACATATCAGACAGATGCATCATATCGAAATGCTTTTAGGATATGAAAACAGCAGGCGGCTGTTTGCCGAAGTGGGACATTATCTTACCGCACTGTGTGGAAAGTTCTGTGTGTTTCGCAATGCGGAGGATACATTTACCATTCTGCTGGATGAGGGAAAAGAAGAACACATAAAGGGGCAGATCAAAAAAAGATTTGAACAGGATTTTCATGTGTCTGGCAATTCGATTTCTTTAAATGAGATCATGATCACCCTGCATTATCCAAGAGATTTTTGTTCTCTGGCAGAGTACAGGGCACTGTATGGATATTTGCTGGAAGCGGCACAAAATTCAGGGAAACAGATCTTTTTTGAGGTGGATGAAGCCGTAAAAAAAGACTATTACCGAAGAAATAAGGTAGAGCAGGCGGTGGATCGTGCAATTACGGAAAACAGATTTGAAGTATATTATCAGCCGATCTATTCCCTGAAAGAAAAATGTGTTGTATCATTAGAGGCGCTGGTGCGTCTGAAGGATGAAAAACTTGGAGCCATTCCACCGGATGAGTTTATTCCGTTGGCGGAGCAAAACGGAACGATCACACAGATCAGTGAGATCGTACTTGAAGAGTGCTGCCGTTTTCTGGCAAAACATGTACTTCCAAATCCATCGCTTGGGATACGGACGATTCATGTAAATATTGCTGCAGCGCAGTGCCTGAACCGGAATCTGAAAGAAAGCATACTGCCAGTGTTAGAGCGTTATCATGTGCCGACACATATGATCACACTGGAGCTGACAGAGCGGACAGCGATTGAAGCGCCAAAGCTGATGTTATGGCACATGCAGGAGTTTGGCAAAATCGGCATGGGGTTTGCAATGGATGACTATGGAAACGGCAATTCAAACTGTTCTTATCTGATCCGTTTTCCATTTCGGGAAATCAAGATTGATAAAGACATGACCTGGTCCTATTTTGAAAATCCAACTGCAAAAATCGTGATTGAAAATGAAATAAAGACGATACAAAAACTCGGTCTCCCGCTGATCATGGAGGGCGTGGAAAAGAAAGAACAGAGTGATGCCCTAGAGACGCTTGGTGTGGATATGATCCAGGGATATTATTACGGGAAACCGATGCCGGAGACGGAGTGTCTGCGCTATATCAGAAGAATGCATTTTGCCAAAGAGGAATATGGAAAGAGTTGATGGAAAGTTTATGTTAAAAATAGCATTTTGTGATGATGATTTAGAGATATTAAAAGAACTTGGTATCTTATTGGACAAATATAAAAAAGAAAGAGACGAAGACCTTACCTGTACGGTATTTCAGAGTCCCTTAGAGTTACTGGCCGCGATTGAGAAAGGGTTTTCTTTCGATATTTTATTTTTGGACATTTTAATGCCGGGGGAAAACGGAATTGAGACTGCAAAAGAAATCAGACAGTATGATAATAATATGAAAATTATTTTTCTTACCTCATCTCCGGAGTTTGCAGTACAGTCTTATACGGTCGGGGCATATTTTTATCAGTTAAAGCCAGTCTGGGAGGAAAGCTTTTTCCGGCTGATGGATTCCGTGCTTGCAGAGTGCACAAAGACACAGGAAAACAGTCTGATTCTGCGGAGCAAAGAAGGAATTACAAGAATTGACCTTGAAAAGTTAGAATATTGTGAAGTGATAGGACGGACGCTCTTTTTTCATCTCGGAAATGGAAAAGTATTTGAGAGTGTCGGCAGTTTAGACGATTTATTTTTGCAGTTAAAGCCTTATGGCAATTTTTTACGACCACATCGGTCATTTTTGGTAAATATGGATTATATACAGAATATTTCTTACCGTGCAATTAAACTGATAAGTCTTGCAGAAATACCAATCCCGCATGGGAAATGCTCGGAGATAAAGAATAAATATCTCGAGTATGCGTTTAACAGAAAGCAGGTATTTTTATCATGAATCTTCTTTATGTAACAAATGGTGCAGCAGTCGGGATATTCGGCATGGTTTTGTCCGGGGCTTTTTGTGATATTCACTGGACGAAAGAAAAACGGGAATTTCTTGTTGGAAGTATTTTTGTGCTGCTTGCCATACAGGGCGTGATGTATCTGTTGGCCGGAGCAGCGACAATCCGTTATCTTTATCCTGTGATCACACATGTCCCGATGTGTATTGCCCTTTACATTTTAACGAAAAAACGTCTGTGGACAGTGATTTCCGTGCTGACCGCTTATCTCTGCTGTCAGCTTCGCAGGTGGGTGGCACTTTTTATAATGGCTGTGTTTGTGAACAGTGAAACGGTGCAAAATGTGACGGAACTGATTGCTACGCTGCCGTTATTATTTCTTTTACTGCGTTTTGTGGCACCCTCGGTGCGGGCAATATCAAATTATCCCGTGTCAATACAGCTTCAGTTCGGGTTGATTCCGGCATTGGGCTACGGCTTTGATTACCTGACGAGAGTTTATACGGATTTACTTTCAGAAGGCATACCGGCGGCAGTGGAATTTATGCCGTTCGTCTGCTGTATTGCTTATCTGGTGTTTGTGCTTCGTACTTCGGAGGAGGAGCGGAAGAAAAATGAACTTGAGCAGATGCAGAGCTGTCTGAATCTGCAGATTTCCCAGGCGGTCCGCGAGATTGAGGCTTTGAGGGAGTCGCAGAAAGATGCTAGTACCTATCGGCATGATTTAAGACATCATATGCAGCATCTGTTATCATGTATCGAGAATGGAAAAATTGAACAGGCAGAAGGCTACATTCATGAAGTATGTGCGCAGATTGAGGCAGGCAGGGTAAAAAATTACTGTGAGAATGAGACGGTCAATCTTATTTTTTCCTCTTTTGCAGGAAGGGCGGAAAGTGCTGGTGCCACAATGAACATAAAAGCGGTGGTACCATATATTCTTCCGGTTTCGGAGACAGATTTGTGTGTGCTTTTATCAAATGCGTTAGAAAATGCACTCCATGCGTGTACTGCACAGGAGCAGAAGGGAACGATAGATATTTTAGCGTATGAGAAGAACGGGAGGTTCTTTTTTCAGGTCACGAATCCATGCAGAAAAGAAGTAGTATTTGAAAATGGTGTTCCGGTTACCGACCGGCCAGGGCATGGAATCGGCGTACGCAGTATTTGTGCAATTGTTGACAGGTATGGCGGTATGTACAGCTTTCTGGTAGAAGATAATAAATTTATTTTACGCGTTTCTTTATAGGGTGCAGCTTTTTGCTGCACTTTAAAAGAAATAACAAAACTACAGATGAAAAATAAAAGGATGTCGATTGAGTGCACATTATAGTCGATTCAGAACAAGTTAATCCACTGTAGCACAAAATACGGTACATTAATGTCAACAAAGAGAAATGAAAAACAAATGACAAAGGAGAGAAAGATTATGAAAAGAAAAATTTTAGCAATTATGTTGAGTTCAATGCTGGCATTCTCTTTTACCGCCTGCGGGAATACCGAGGAGACTGCTGATGGCACAGTGACAAACGCAGAGGCAGATGTAGATGTGGCAGATACTGGCACTGATGCGGAGACCGATGTGGCAGAGACCGATGCAGCAGATATTGTTGTGGACACAGAGGCAGCAGATGCACAAAGCGAAGATGTGGAAACAGATTCTACCGAAGACTTATTCTGCCTGCTTGATGTGCCGATTTTAGAGATGCCGGACTTAGCAGGAACAACCTGGAGTTTCTGTGGGGGTAACCTTGGCGGTGTGCAAATGACACAGGACGATTATGATGCTGCATTAGAGCAGTATGGCGGAAAATTGGAGATCGTGTTTAGCGATGATGGTTCCACTGTACAGATGGTACAGGGAGGTGGAACGTTAGACGGTGTCTGTGAATATCATTATGAGGATGAAGGTGTGCGTTTAACATTTGACAATAACGGCACAGATCTGGTATACGCCTGCGTGTTTGCAGATTTTGACGGACTGACAATGGTAGCATTGTCCGATACTTCCGGATACAATGCGGTATATTTTGTACAGTAAAGGAGTATTTGAATGGAAATATCTGTAATTGTTTGTTTGCTTGTGATTTTGCTTGCCATATGGATTGTTTCTGTACGGAAAAAATTAGCGATCATGGATGAAAATATCAATCATTCCATGAATCAGATCGGAGTGCAGCTTTCGTCACGGTTTGATGCGTTACTTTCCCTGCTTGATTTTACAAAAAAATATGCAGGATACGAGGCACAGACACTTACAGATGAAGTAAATGAAAAACGGTGTATCATTATGGAAACTTCCACACCGGAGGAGGTTTTGCGCCAGGAAGGTGTGATAAACGAGGTGCTTTTCCGGACACAGACGGTTTTAGAAGAATATCCGGGTTCGACTGATGAAAATGAATACATCAAATGTATGGACGCGGTAGAGTGTTATGAAAAAATGGTGCAGACCAGCCGGCTGATTTATAATGATTCGGTGACAAAATTAAACAGAGAGCTTCACATTTTTCCAACCAGTGTACTTGCACATATGCTCGGATTTGAAAAACGGGATTATCTGGTAGAAAATTAGCAGAAAAGGAGATGCAAAGGATGAATAAGTTACACAGAAGCAGGTACATAAATGTAGTTGTATCAATGATGATGGCATTTTTGATGCTTGCTGCAATGGGAACGACACAGGTACATGCAGCACAATATACAACGGGAACGATTGATCCTGCCGAATTGAAAGCTGGAGATGTGGTTTACAGAGGGGTTCAGTTAACGGTAGACAGACAGATTGTGGTTTGTAAAAAGTGCAATATGATATGGATTACGACGGGCACGGATTACGGTACCGGAGACACGAAACGCTCTGAGGTGGTGGCTACGGAAGCCCATAAGGATCATCCGGATAAGGTGGGGTATAGCGAGTTTAACTGGTATTTTAATCTTGACAGCTCCGGCCCATTGTTAAAAAATACGCCATATACGATCGTAGAAAATGCTAACATTAAATATAAGATTACCTATAATACAAACGGTGGCAGTCAGATAGCAGAGGGAAATCAGACGAACCTGCCAGATCCGCTGCCAGCTGCGACGAAAGATGGATATGATTTTGCCGGCTGGTATACAGATGCAGATTTTACGACGATTGCGCGGCCGGGACAGGCACTTACTGCCGACACGACTCTTTATGCAAAATGGGTAGAACACAGGCACACATTTAGGGATGAGTGGAGCAGCAATGATACTTCCCATTGGCATGCTGCCACGTGTGAACACACCACAGAAAAAAAGGATGAGGCAGCTCATGTTTATGGAATAGCAGGTGCGGAAAGATATACATGTAGTGTCTGCAAATATGTAAGTGAAACAAGAAAAAAAGAAGCTGAGGCTGCAGATAAAAAGAATACGGAAAGTAAACCGGTAAAAGTAAAAAGGACAGAGGCAAAAGACGCAGCATTAAATTCGAAATTTAATGTGAAAGCAGGAAAGACGGTCAAGGTAACTTGGGGAAAAGTTAAAGATGCAGATGGTTATGATGTTTATATGGCATACTGCGGAAAAGATAAGGAAAAGGTTGTAAAGTCCGTAAAGGCAGCGGATAGTTTATCTGTTGAGATCAGCAAATTGAAAAAGAAAGGAATCAATCAGAAAAAAAATATAAAATGTCATGTTCTTGCATATAAGATGGTTGATGGCAAAAAAGTAACAGTTGCGAAATCGATCACGATACATGCAGCAGGAAAGAAGAATAAATCAGTAACAGATGCAAAAAGCATTAAACTGAAAAAGACTTCTTATGTATTGGCAAAAGGGAAAAAAGCTGTCGTAAAAGCTTCGATTGTCAAGAAGGATAAGAAACGTCCGATCATTAATCATATATCGAAATTCCGATATGCTACATCAGACAGTAAAGTGGCAGTGGTATCTAAAAATGGTAAGATCACCGCGAAAGGAAAAGGATCCTGTTCTATATATGTATATGCAACAAACGGATGTGCACAAAAAATAAAAGTTGTGGTCAAATAAGAGAGACAGGTATAAAGTGAAAATGAATGTGTAGGAGAAAAGCTGCCAATGATAGTGATAATATCATTAGGCAGCTTTTTATAATGAACAAAGGAAAAAGAAAACGTGTATTTTGACTGGATTATATAGTATAATATATTCCGTGTCTGAGAGAGAAATAAAACATAAGAGGATAGTGCGTGTGAAAAATAAGATTTTTCACACGCAAGAATGGGGATTAAGATGAGAATAGGATTTGATAATGACAAATATTTAAAAATTCAGTCGGAGCATATCAAAGAACGCATCAGCCAGTTCGGTGATAAGCTGTATCTGGAATTTGGCGGAAAATTATTTGATGACTACCATGCGTCTAGGGTATTGCCGGGATTTGCACCGGACAGTAAACTTCAGATGCTGATGCAGCTTTCGGATGTTGCGGAAATCGTAATTGTGATCAGTGCTGCAGATATTGAGAAAAACAAGGTGCGTGGAGATCTTGGCATTACCTATGATGTGGATGTTGTCCGTCTGATCGGAGAGTTTGAGAAAAAAGGACTCTATGTCGGAAGTGTGGTCATCACACAGTTTGCCGGACAAAATGGTGCAGTGCAGTTTCGGGAAAAACTCGAAAAACGTGGAATCAAAGTATATCAGCATTATAAGATCGAGGGGTATCCGTCGAATATTCCACTGATCGTCAGCGAGAATGGTTTTGGAAAAAATGATTATATTGAGACGACAAGACCGCTTGTGGTTATTACTGCGCCGGGGCCTGGAAGCGGAAAAATGGCAACCTGTCTTTCACAGCTTTATCATGAAAACATTCGCGGAACCAAAGCCGGCTATGCGAAGTTCGAGACATTCCCAATCTGGAATCTTCCGTTGAAGCACCCGGTCAACCTTGCATATGAGGCTGCAACAGCAGACTTAAATGATGTGAATATGATTGACCCGTTCCATCTGGAAGCATATGGAAAGACCACGGTAAACTACAACCGTGATATAGAAATATTTCCTGTTTTAAATGCAATTTTTGAGGGAATATACGGTGAAAATACCTATTACAAATCGCCGACTGATATGGGAGTAAATATGGCAGGAAACTGCATCATCGATGATGAAGCCTGCTGCGTGGCATCTAAAATGGAAATTATCAGACGTTATTACACCGCAGTGAATAAGCTGGTAAAAGAAGAAGCGACCGAAAATGAAGTTTACAAGATCGAGCTTCTAATGAAACAGGCGAAGATTACAACAGACGACAGAAAAGTTACCGTTGCAGCAAAGAAACGTGCGGAGGAATCAGGTGTTCCGACCGCAGCAATCGAACTTTCTGATGGAACAATTATTACATCAAAAACGTCTGATTTCCTTGGAGCATCAGCGGCATTGCTTTTAAATGCTTTAAAATATTTAGCTGGAATTGAACATGACGAGAAGCTGATCCGCCCGGAGGCAATTGAGCCAATCCAGGATTTGAAGGTACGTTTCTTAGGAGGAAAGAATCCAAGACTTCACACAGACGAGGTTTTGATTGCGTTATCTCTCGCGGCGGTTTCCAATGAAAATGCAAAATGCGCCATTGAGCAGATCCCTGCACTCCGTGGCTGTCAGGTGCATACGTCGGTTATGCTTTCCGAGGTGGATATTAAAATCTTCAAAAAACTGGGTGTGGATCTGACAAGTGAACCGGTACGCAGTGGATTGAAGCTGTACTAAATTTATTTGATGTATCATGAGCCATAGAATAAAGTAAAAGAGGAAATAACATGAATCTGATTAATATAGAAGATCTGACAAAGGTCTATGCCGAAAGAAAGCTGTTTGATGGTGCATCATTTTCATTGCAGGATGGGGAGAAGATAGGTGTTATTGGTATCAATGGAACCGGAAAGACAACACTTCTGCGGATGATCATGGGGGAAGAGGAGACGGATGAGGGAACTGTTACGACTGCTAACCATGTGGTCATACGTTATCTGCCGCAGCATCCGGAATTCGAACCGGAAAAAAGCAGTCTGGAATGTGTGCTGGAAGGAAATGTAACGGATGAAAACCGCTGGTCTGTTGAAAGTGATGCCAAGGCAATGATGATGCGGCTTGGCATTAAAGATTTTATGCAGCCTGCAGGACAGTTATCCGGTGGACAAAGAAAGCGTCTTGCGCTGATATCCGTACTTCTTTCCCCGGCAGATATTCTGCTGCTGGATGAGCCTACAAACCATTTAGATAATGATATGGCAGACTGGCTGGAGGATTATCTGAAAAAATGGAGAGGTGCGCTTATCATGGTAACACATGACAGGTATTTCTTAGACAGTGTGTGTAACCGGATCGTGGAGATTGATAAAGGAAAAATTTATAGTTATCAGACGAATTACTCCGGGTATCTGGAACTAAAAACCCAG
>ULPS01059217.1_pt1 | contig 10514 bp, 8 predicted proteins | sample 1953711 | NCBI WGS metagenome assembly ULPS01 (sample SAMEA4835635, study PRJEB28245) | human gut metagenome | biome: gut microbiome; material: fecal sample | place: Denmark | collected 2008 | reverse complement strand
CTGCCACATGCCGACAAACATAAAACCAACCATATGATCCATATCGGATTTTTCATAAAGCTATTCGGATTTCTCAACTTGTTTATTTTCGGAAGAGAGATAACGATGATAAAAGAGAATCATACAAACCACTCCGACCGAAATCGCCGAATCGGCGATATTGAATACCGGACGGAAAAACTCGAACCGCTCACCTCCTATCCACGGTATCCAATCGGGCCAATAAAAACTGAACAGAGGGAAATAGAGCATATCCACAACTCGCCCATAGAACAGCCCGGCATACCCGTCTCCCGGCACAAAAGAAGCGACCAAAGGGGGGACAGGATCGTTAAACATCAATCCATAGAACAGGCAGTCTACAATATTTCCCGCAGCTCCCGCTATAATCAAAGCCAAGCAAACGATGAATCCCGTAGCGACTTGGGGACGATTCTTAATTTTCAGCATCCACCACGACAGAAAAACAACGGCAACAATACGGAACAGAGACAAGAACAACTTACTTCCCACTTCCATGCCGAAGGCCATACCGTTATTTTCGATAAACGCTATATAAAACCAATCGGTCACTCGTATAGATTCACCGATATACATGTGAGTTTTCACCCATATCTTCACGGCTTGGTCGACAATGAGTACAAGAACAATCGTAATAAGAGCAACCTGCCCTCTGGTCAATTTCTTCATATCCAAAATAAAAAGATTCTCACTTTTATCCTATCTCAAAAAGATTCGACCTTCGTGCTTTCTACCCAAAGAACAGCCCCCGAAGGTCGAATTTTAATATCACTTTTCAGTAAGTTTCATAAAAACAGCCAATCCACTTTACCTGTTTCCACAAAGAACAGATTGATATGGATACCGGCAAACTATTTTCTTTTTCCATCTTCCTTCGCGTCAATTCCCAAAGTTGCATGAGGAACAGCACGAAGTCTCTCTTTCGGAATCAGCTTACCGGTCTCCCGACAAATCCCGTATGTTTTATTTTCTATGCGTACAAGAGCAGCCTGCAAGTGCTGAATAAACTTCATCTGCCGTTGCGCCAATTGTCCTGCCTCTTCTTTGGAGAGAGTGCTAGCACCTTCTTCCAACACCTTAAATGTAGGCGATGTATCGGTAACATCGTTGCCATCGGTATTCATAATCGAGGCTTTCAACAAATCATAATCACGATATGCTTTTTCGAGCTTTTCATTAATAATCTGCCGAAATTCTTCAAGTTCAGCATCGGAATAACGTGTTTTTTCACTCATAATTATTGCTACTTAAAATTCCACATTCAATTATTCAAAGAACCGACCACAAACGGAAATTGTTCTATATCCGGTCAAATATAACAGAAATATCCCTATGGACCTCCATTATTTCAAGGATTTAACAATTCTGATATTCACCTTAAACGTATCGAAGTCCAGCTCGGTGACTGCTTCTCCGGAAAGAACTCCCAATATCTCAAACGTATTGGCCAAGACCTGTCGAGACATATAGTCACGATATTCCTCCACAACCAAATCGGTCTCCCCGTTCGAAGCGATATATACATCGATTTTATCCGTAATATCGAAGCCCGAAGTTTTACGAATATTCTGTATACGGTTCACCAGCTCGCGGGCAATACCTTCGCGGCGCAATTCGCCGGTCACCGTAATGTCGAGAGCTACCGTAAGATTACCCTCGTTAGCAACCAACCACCCCGGAATATCCTCGGAGATAATTTCTACATCGCTTGCTTCGATAGTAGCTTGTTGCCCATCTATCTCGAAAGTAAAAGCTCCGTTCTTTTCAAATTCGATAATATCCGGTTGCGACATAGAGGCTATCGTAGCTGCCAACTGTTTCATAATCTTTCCATAACGCGGGCCGAGCTTTTTGAAATCGGGTTTGACCCGTTTTACCAATATACCTGCCGCATTATCGACAAACTTCATTTCTTTCACATTCACCTCACTCAGAATCAAATCTTTCACGGCTTCGATATGATCCTGTTGCTCTTTATTCAATACCGGAATCATCAAGGTCGTGAGCGGCTGGCGTACTTTGATATTCACTTTACGACGTAAAGCCAATACCATCGAAGTCATAGTCTGAGCAATCTGCATACGCTCTTCGAGAGCCAAATCGATATAATCGTTGCAACTTACCGGGAAATCGGCCAAATGTACCGATCGAGTATCTCGTCCGGTTGCCGCAGTAAGGTCTGTATAGAGCCGATCGGCATAGAAAGGTGCAATAGGAGCCATGAGCTTGGCAACTGTTTCGAGGCAAGTATAAAGCGTTTGATATGCCGACAATTTATCTTCCGTCATCGTTCCGCCCCAGAAGCGTTTACGGTTCAACCGAACATACCAGTTACTGAGATTGTCATTTACAAAATCCGATATAGCCCGCCCTGCACGAGTAGGCTCGTAAGCGGCAAACTGTTCGTCGACTTCTTTAATCAAAGAGTTCAAAAGAGAGATAATCCAACGGTCTATTTCAGGCCGTTTTTCCATCGGAACCTCGGGTTCACTGAATGTGAAACCGTCTACATTGGCATACAAAGCGAAAAAAGAATAGGTGTTATACAACGTTCCAAAGAACTTGCGACGAACTTCCTCCACACCTTCCAAATCGAATTTGAGGTTATCCCACGGCGAAGAATTGGTAATCATATACCAACGTAACGGATCGGAACCATACTTTTCGATTGTACTGAACGGATCGACAGCGTTACCCAATCGTTTGGACATCTTGTTTCCGTTCTTATCCAAAACAAGTCCGTTCGAAACAACTGCTTTATAGGCCATGCTATCGAAAACCATCGAGGCGATGGCATGCAACGTGAAGAACCACCCTCTCGTTTGGTCTACACCTTCGGCGATAAAATCGGCAGGATATACTTCCCGCTTGTCAAATACTTCTTTATTCTCGAAAGGATAGTGTATCTGCGCATAAGGCATAGCACCCGAATCGAACCAAACATCGATGAGGTCGCTCTCTCTTTTCATGGGTTTTCCCGAAGGGGAAACCAACACGATACCATCTACATACGGGCGATGTAAATCTATCTTATCGTAATTTTCAGCCGTATATTCGCCGGGGACAAAACCCTCTTTCTTATAAGGATTCTCATTCATCAATCCGGCAGTAATAGATTTCTCTATCTCATTATACAATTCTTCGACCGAACCAATACAAATCTCTTCACTCCCGTCTTCGGTACGCCAAATAGGTAACGGAGTTCCCCAATAACGACTGCGGGAAAGATTCCAATCTTGCAAATTTTCGAGCCACTTCCCGAAACGTCCCGACCCAGTAGACTGCGGTTTCCAATTTATCGTGTTGTTGAGTTCTATCATGCGATCACGGCAAGCCGTCGTACGAATGAACCAACTATCGAGCGGATAATAAAGCACAGGCTTATCGGTACGCCAACAGTGCGGATAACTATGCACATGTTTCTCGATTTTAAATACTTTGTTCGTTTGCTTCAACAAAACGCAAATATCGATATCGAGCGTGGCATCATCGGCCGTAAGTGCGGCATCATAAGCATTTTTTACATAACGGCCGGCATATTCGCTATAAGCCTCCACATCTATGTTCTGCTTAACGAAACCAGGATCGAGGTCTTCTATCAGATAAAATTTACCGGTCATATCGACCATAGGACGGCGATTGCCGTCTTTATCGAGCATCATCAAAGGAGGAATACCGTTGGCCTTGGCTACACGATCGTCGTCTGCACCGAATGTAGGCGCGATATGCACGATACCGGTTGTACCTTCTTCGGTTGTCACGAAATCACCGGTAATAACCCGGAAAGCTCCTTCTCCCGGATTTACCCACGGCAACAGTTGTTCATACTCCATTCCGGCCAAATCGTTACCTTTATATTCTGCAACGACTTTCCACGGAATGAGTTTGTCACCGGGCTTGTAATCTTCCAAAGAAAGGCCCTCGGCTTTCGGATTGAATAGAGTCCGCACGAGAACTTTCGCCACTATTACACTAATGGGTACACCGGTATAAGAATTATAGCTCTGTACAAGATTGTAATCGATATTCGGGCCTACGCAAAGAGCCGTATTGGAAGGCAACGTCCACGGTGTAGTGGTCCATGCCAAGAAATAGGGTTCTCCGAAAGCGGTCATTTCCGTACGCGGATTCTTAATCTTGAATTGCGCTATACAAGTCGTGTCCTTAACATCGCGATAACAACCGGGTTGGTTCAACTCATGTGAACTCAATCCCGTACCTGCTGCCGGAGAATAAGGTTGAATGGTATATCCTTTATAAAGATAATTTTTATTATACAACTGTTTGAGCAACCACCACAAAGTTTCGATATAACGATTATCATACGTGATATAAGGATTCTTCATATCTACCCAATATCCCATACGGTGTGTCAAGTCTTCCCATTCACGGGTAAATTTCATCACGTCTTTACGACAAGTCGCATTATAATCGGCCACAGAAATGGTTTTACCGATGTCTTCTTTGGTGATACCCAAAGCCTTTTCAACCCCAAGCTCAACGGGTAACCCGTGAGTATCCCACCCGGCTTTACGTTTCACATGAAATCCCTTCATGGTTTTGTACCGGCAGAATATATCTTTAATGGAACGGGCCATCACATGGTGAATACCCGGCATACCGTTGGCAGAAGGCGGACCTTCGTAAAATACGAATGAAGGACACCCTTCGCGCGTTTCCAGACTTTGGTGAAAAAGATCTTGCTTATCCCATTGGTTCAAAACCTCTTTATTGATTTCCGAGAGGTCGAAACGAGAATATTCGGTGAATTTCTTGCCCATATATTTCTTAAATAATCTTTGCGTAAAAATCGGCACGAAGATACAAAAAAAGCTGTAACTAAGAAAGAAACAATTACATTATTACAGAAAGGGAACGAACGGAATTTAATCCTCAATAGGAACGTCGACCCAATTACCTTTACAAAATTGCCAGACATTGGTGTACCCGGCTTGTGCCAAAGCGCACAAAGCCTCTATCCGGCCGGCATTTATTTTCTCGGGATAATGGGCATCCGAATTAACGACTACCCGAATTCCCAAATCATTCATCAACTCGAAATAATCATGATTCGGATAAAAACGTCCACGAGTCTCCCAAGCCTTCGTATTGACTTCGACCAATAAATTTCGAGAAGCGACTTCTTCAAGATAGTCTGTCACCCATTTTTTATACCACGATTCACGATCCAATCCCGGACAATAGAGAGAGGCATTCAACCCTATCTTATCCAAATGTCCCAAAAAGTCGAAGCCCCCCAGCTCGATCATACGAAAGGAACTACGATAAAATCGGTGAACTACCTCTTTAACATCTCCATCGAAATACGTATCCACATAGTTCCGAAATCGTTCCGGTGATCCATCTGTATCGACAGGCGTACCGTCGGGCGCAACGATATAGTGTACAGACCCGATACGATAATCGAGAGGAAGGGATTGAAAATAGTCGATAGAAGGATTGAACGAATCGTCTAAGAAATCTATTTCGAGACCTATATATAAATCTATCTCGGAGGAATACAGTCGCTTCAAACGACGAAATTCTTCCAAATAGGCCGTCATTTTCTCTTTTTGCATATTACAACCATTCTGTACAGGAAATGGAGCATGAGAGGAAACACCGTATGAAGAAAACCCTTCTTTCACAGCCTCTCGTACAAAAAGTTCCATAGGGGCATGCCCATCACAAAAATCGCAATGAGAATGATAGTTAGTCAAATTATTCATAACGACACTAATCGATTATTTCTTTATAGCCCCCCTCTTCGATAGAGTACGGAGAAAACGGATAAACAAAAATGACAATAACAACGTAACGAAGACGGCTATGCCCAGCGAAACCGAATAGGACAACCGAAACCCTTCCTGAGCAAAAAATATGTAAGTAACCGTCACCATCGTCATAAACAGCGCCGGAATCAAAGTAAGCCAATAACATTTATGTTCCTTAGCCAACCAAACAGTCAATGCCCACAATGTAAACACTGCCAAAGTTTGATTACACCATGCAAAATAGCGCCAAAGCACTTCGAAATCGATCATCATCACGAGCCATGCAAGAATAAAAATCGGAATAGAAACCAATAGTCTATTTCGGATTTTCTTTTGAGGAATATGCAAAAAATCGGCAGCAATCAAACGCGCCGACCGGAGCGCAGTATCGCCCGAGGTTATCGGCGCCGCAATGACACCGAGCATAGCCAAGATTCCACCGAAAGTTCCTAACCAGCCCACCGATATATCATTGACTAAAATAGCCGGAGTTTTCCCTTTCAAGAACTCAGAAAGTGCATCGAATGACCCATTGAAAAAGGCAATCGCCGCAGCCGCCCAAATTAAAGCGACGATACCCTCGACAACCATTGCCCCATAGAATACCCGACGTCCCATTTTTTCATTTTTCAGACAACGAGCCATCATCGGAGATTGTGTAGCATGAAAACCAGAAATAGCTCCACAAGCTATCGAAATAAACATCATAGGAAATATGGGATTTACATCAGAGTCCGGTCGTGTATAACCTATCGCTTCGTGAAATTCCGGTAAACTGTCTGGACGCAAAAACAAAGATATCATAATCCCGATCGCCATAAACAGCAAAGCAAATCCAAATAAAGGATAAAGCCGCCCTATCAGTTTATCGATAGGAAGCAACGTAGCCAATATATAATACCCGAATATAATAGCAATCCACATGGTCGTATTTTCCCCCGTAAGTAAATCGAGTAGATTAGCCGGATTTACGACAAACACAGCCCCTACCAATATCATTAAAAGCAGAGAGAAAATCCGCATGACTTGCTTAACTCCCGACCCCAGTTCATCGCCGACCAACTCGGGCAGGCTAGCCCCATTCCGACGAACCGAAAACATACCCGACAGATAATCATGCACAGCTCCACCGAATATAGTCCCGAACACAATCCACAAATAGGCCGAAGGCCCGTAAAGGATACCCATAATGGCTCCGAAAATAGGCCCCAACCCAGCTATATTCAAAAATTGTATGAGAAAAACTTTCCATGTCGGCATAGGAATATAATCGATACCGTCTGTCGAGGTATAAGCAGGTGTCTGCCTCCCCGGATTAACCCCAAAAACTTTTTCAACCAAAGCACCGTAAACGAAGTATCCGGCAACTAACAGCAACAAAGCAATACAAAATGTGATCATACCAAACTCTTATGTAAATTCATGGTCTTGACAAACTAACTTCTATGAAAATCAAATACCTAATTCATCTAAGCTATTTATCCAATCGAACAAATTTCCATACCATCTTATGTAATGGAATGTTACAAAGGTAAAATCTTTTTGCCATTCTATCAACTTAATTAAAAAAAAGCTGCATCCTTACGTCAAGAAATGCAGCTTTTCACTATTTATAAAGCAATACCCTCTTTGGCTGGAAGTATCTCAATCCAATAGTCGTCTGGATCGTGAATAAAATAGAGTCCCATAGCTTCATTCTCGAAACATACACAACCCATTTCTTTGTGATAGGCTCTCACTTTATTATAATCGCCCGATACCCGCACGCACAAGTGACTTTCGTTTTCGCCTAACTCATATGCTTCTTTATGATCTCTCAACCAAGTGAGTTCCAACAAAAACGGCGAAACTCCATCGGTAAGATACACCAATACAAAAGAACCATCGGCAGCCTCTTTTCTACGAGCTTCGGTAAAACCTAATGCCTTCGAATAAAATTCTATACTGCGATTTAAATCTGTTACATTCACATTGAAATGGTCAAATTTTGCTTTTACTTCCATGATTTATAAGCATTATTATATAATTACTGAATCTCCTGTACGGCTTAATAGAACAAATTCTGTACCGTATCGCTTCGCTATCGGAGCAAAGGCTTCGGCTTTACGCACTGCCGGATAAAAGTGCATAGGGACAAACATACCTACATTAAATTCCCCGACAAACTGCTCTGCCCCTCTCATATAATCCTTTCCCAATCGGGCATCGACCGGAAACATCGCCACATCGATAGACTTAATAGTCCGCTTCATATAATACAATTCCGATAAATAAGCAGTTTCAGCTTCCCGCACCTCTTCTTCGGTAGATTCGTCACGCCAATGCCAATTGTTTAAATCCCCAGCATGAAAAATTGTTTTACCCTCGGCTGTTACCAAATAGGACACCCCCATATCGGTGGAACCGAATACATTCACCCGTAATCGGTCATCTTCATAACTTTCGCCTCGATCGAGATACACGATATTCGGCAACCCCGAAAGCTCGTCCAACGAGGACATTTCGCAAGGGAAAATATAATGTATATCGTTATTCAAGTTTTTCCAAGTCAGTATTTCGGGATTATAATGGTCGCGATGTTCATGCGATACTAAAACATACATAGGCTGCCGCCTACGCAAAGCCTTCTCTATGATATTTTCACCTCCTCGATAATAATCGAATATGATTGAAAAATCCTCGGCTTCGATCAAAAAACCACTATGAAAAAGATAAATCAGCCTCATATATTCGTTTTAAACAGAACGATCGAAAGACGACGATTGTTTAATTTGCATAGCCAGAGCTTCGGCACAACGTTCTCCATCGATAGCGGCCGAAACAATTCCTCCCGCATAACCAGCGCCCTCGCCACAAGGGTAAAATCCCCGCAAACGAATATGAGTCATCGACTCTCTATCACGTGGTATTCGTACAGGAGAAGAGGTGCGAGTTTCCACCCCTATCATCACGGCTTCCCGGGTGAGGAATCCATGAGATACGTTCCCAAAATATTTGAATCCTTCCTGCAACCGGGAGACGATAAAATCGGGCAACCAGAAATGCAACGGCGAAGCAATGAGTCCCGGTGAATAAGAGGAACGAGGCAAATCGAACGAATTGCGACGATTGACAAAATCGGTCATGCGTTGGGCAGGAGCCGTCTGTTTGCAGTTCCCGTTCAAATAGCACTGCCGTTCAAGATCCTCCTGAAATTTTATCCCCGCCAAAACTCCAAACATAGAAAACCGGGCTCCGAAATCCTCCGGCTGCAACTCCACAACCATACCCGAATTGGCCCATACCGAACCCCTATTCGACGGAGACATACCGTTTACAACAATTTGTTCGGGACCACTGGCTGCCGGGACTACAAATCCGCCGGGGCACATGCAGAACGAATAGACACCTCGCCCTTTCACCTGTGTGACAAAGCTATATTCGGCAGCCGGAAGATATTTCCCCCGACCTTCGGGATTGTGGTATTGAATGGAATCTATCAACTGTTGCGGGTGTTCCAATCTCACACCTATGGCAATACCTTTGGATTCCAACTCCACCCCGTTCTCGTGCAACATATAATAAACATCGCGAGCCGAATGCCCCGTTGCCAAAATAACAGGGCCGGTAAATTCACGACCATCGGCTGTAACAATTCCACACACCTCATCACCATCGATAATCAAACGCTCCATTCGGGTCTCGAAATGTACCGCACCACCCGATTCGATAATGCGATTCCGCATGCGCTCGATTACCCTCGGCAACTTGTCGGTCCCGATGTGAGGGTGAGCATCAGAAAGGATTGAAACCGATGCTCCGTGCTGACAAAAAATTTGAAGAATACGCTCGACACTTCCCCGCTTCTTGCTGCGAGTATAGAGTTTACCGTCGGAAAACGCTCCGGCTCCCCCCTCTCCAAAACTATAATTCGACTCCGGGTCGACTCTCTGTTCCCGACTGATAAGAGCTATATCCTTGCGACGGTCATGCACGTTTTTCCCTCGTTCGACAACGACCGGACAAATACCTAACTCAATCAGACGCAATGCCGCGAAAAGCCCCGCCGGCCCAGCCCCCACGACAATCGCCCGAGGCTTACCCGAAACATCGCCATACTCGATACGGGGGAACTCGTCGTCTTGCGGGAATTCGTCGATGTATACCCGCACTTTCAAATTCACCATGACCGTGCGCTGACGGGCATCTATCGAACGTTTCAATACCCTCACAGACTTTATCGACCGTATATCCATACTCTGCTCCCGAGCCACATATGCTGCTATGCTTTGTTCCGAAGCTGCTTGTTCGGGCAGAATTCTTAACTGCAATTCTCGAATCATATTCTCTATATTCTATTTATCCGAACAGTTGCCGGAAGGCCTCCTCGACCTTACGGACAGCAACTAATTCTATCGCCAATCGGGAAGTATCAAAGCCTTTCAGATTATTTTGCGGTATGAGCATACGTTTAAAACCTAATTTTTCGGCTTCAAGAATGCGTTGTTCTATCCGATTGACCGGGCGTATCTCTCCCGAAAGCCCAACCTCGCCGGTCATACAAGTTCCTGCCTCAATCGCCATATCCATATTGGAAGAAAGTATCGCGCTGATTACGGCCAAATCCATCGCGGGGTCATTAACTTTTATGCCTCCGGCAATATTGAGAAAAACGTCTTTTTGTGCCAATTTGAACCCGACCCTCTTTTCCAAAACGGCAAGTAACATATTCATTCGCCG
>ULPS01026040.1_pt1 | contig 10561 bp, 8 predicted proteins | sample 1953711 | NCBI WGS metagenome assembly ULPS01 (sample SAMEA4835635, study PRJEB28245) | human gut metagenome | biome: gut microbiome; material: fecal sample | place: Denmark | collected 2008 | reverse complement strand
TACTATGGAGATATTATGGAATATAAAGACTATTATGAAATATTAGGTGTTAAACGCAGTGCAACAGAAGCTGAGATAAAATCAGCGTACCGAAAACTTGCGAGAAAATATCACCCTGATGTAAACAAAACAAAAGAAGCAGAAGCTAAATTTAAAGACATAAACGAAGCTTACGAAGTTCTCTCTGATAAGGCCAAACGTCAGCGATACGACAGTTTAGGCGCGAATTGGCAGGGCGGGCAAAGTTATACGCCGCCGCCGGGATTTGAACAATTTGGATTTGGCGGCCAGGGCGGAAATTACCAGAGCTTTAACTTTAATGGTCAAGATTTGGGCGGATTTTCAGACTTTTTCAGCTCGCTTTTCGGTGATATGATGGCAGGTGGTGCTACGGGAAGAAATGCCGGCGGTTTTAGCAGTTTTGATTTTGGCGGAGCGCAGCGTGCCCAATCTCAACGTGCGTCCAGAAGGCCTCAAAAAAGTGAGGATTTAGATGTAACTAAAAATTTGAATATTACAGTTGATGATATTTTTGCCCAAAGGCCGATTTCTGTAAAGTTTTCAGAAATGAAACGCTGCGGACAATGCCCGCCTGGCGGAGGCTTTTGTTCAGCTTGCGGCGGAACAGGAATTATAAACGAACAAAAGTCAATTAAAGTAAAATTGCCGCCCGAACTTAAAGACGGCCAGAAAATCCGTGTTAAAGGCGAAGGAAAAGCTGATGAATACGGCAACAAAGGCGATTTATATTTAATTGTTCACATAAGCGACAGCGAATATCAGGCTGATGGCTATGATTTGACCAAAGAGGTTGAAATAACACCTTCTGAAGCAGTACTCGGAGCAAAAAAGGAAATTAAAACTCTTCATGGAATGATAACGATTAAAATTCCGCCTCTGACATCAACAGGTCAAATGCTTAGATTAAAAGGGCTTGGACTTCCTAAAAAAGGCGGTGGATTTGGCAACTTGAACGCAAAAGTTAAGATTGTTATTCCAAAGAATCTTTCGCAAAAGCAAATAGATTTATACAAGCAGATTCAGGAACTTGGATAAGCAGGGCTTGCGTTGGATTTATTGCTCGGTTTGTTTATGTAAATAAATGTAACGAAAATTATCTTCTCTGAAATCGTGAAATCTCAAAATACTTTATATGTATAAGAGAGTAAAAATAAGGAGAGATGATATGACTTTTTTAGCGATTGATTCACAAAAGAATTTATTCACTCTGCAAAAAAGCCAACTGCAGTTTGAACAGACACTTGTTATGAACCAGGCAAACTGGCTTGCAAAAGAGATGTCTGCAAGAGCTGAGCAGTTAGAAGCTGCGTCAGGTAACGGACAGGTGGATTTGGATAATGACGCCTATTATGTTTCGTTGCAAAAGCAGGAGGAATATCTTACAACGCGGCAAAATACGCTTGATACCCAGATTTCATTGCTTGATAACGAAATTTCAAGTATGAAGACAATGGTTCAAAACAACATCAAGTCTAGCTGCAGCTTGAACCTCATCGGCGGCTAGGTGCTACGCACGTAGATACATTGGAACTACATTAGTGTTGAGCGCTTTTGTAATTCTTAGTCTGAACCTTGAAATAATCGTTTTTGCGCTGGGAACAGTTCCCGCCTTCTGGCGAGATTGGTCAAATTGTTCACAGTTACAATACGCACGTAGATACATCGGGTGCACATAGTGCACACTTAGGCATTGGAACTTAATTAGACAAATTTCGCTTGTACAGGAATCAATGTATGCAAGTGCAGGTATAAGACTGGGCGCTTGGTACGATGTATGTCTTGTGACCATGCTTCCCGACGTGAAGCAGAGTGGTGAGAGGGAGTCGGAGTTAACGAACTTGAGCGAATCTTACTCCGAAGGGTGAGGATTAAAAGCCCATTCACTCCCACATTTACAAACACGCTTTTTCAAAAAGCTCCACTGTGTTGGCCATAAGCATTGCAATTGTCATTGGCCCGACTCCGCCGGGAACTGGCGAAATATATGACGCTACTGAAACGGCTTCATCAAAATCAACATCTCCCCTTGTTTTGCCGTTTTCGTCTCTGAAAATCCCCACATCCACTACAATACAACCTGATTTTAACATATTTTTTCCAATAATTTTTCCCCCTACAGCAGAAACTAAAATATCTGCTGTTTTTGTTATGTCTGTGAGGTTTGGTGTGTGGCTGTGGCAGATAGTTACGGTGGCATTTCTGTCTAAAAGCATTTGCGCTAAGGGCTTTCCGACAATATTTGAACGTCCGACAATTACTGCATGGCGGCCTTCAATCTGAATTTTGTATTCATCTAGAAGCCTTATAATTCCCCGAGGTGTGCAGGGATAAACATAAGGCTTTTCACCTGTGAACAGTTTGCCGGCGTTTTCCGGTGTGAAGCCGTCAACATCTTTTTTCGGCGAAATTGCGTTTATAATGTTAAATTTATTTATATGCGGCGGCAAAGGCAGTTGAACAAGTATCGCAGTAACATTTTTGTCATTGTTAAGCTCTTCGATTTTTGCCAAAAGCGTCTGTTCATCAACGTCTGACGGGTAATTTATCACAATAGAATTTATTCCGAGTTTTTCGGCGGTTTTCTTCTTGTTGTTCACATAAATCCTGCTTGCGGGATTGTCGCCTACTAAAATTACAACAAGTGTCGGCTTTTTGTCATAATTTTCAAGCCTTGCTTTTAATTCTTCAAGAATTTTGTCTCTCAACTTTTTGCCGTCTAAAATTTCTGCCATTTGTCCTCAATTCTTTATCTGCGGGAGATTTAGCCTGAAATAAAACTGTTTTATTGCATCCTGAACAGCCTTTGAATCTTTTGTCATCTGGTTTTTAATCAGATTTTCATCAAACGGAATTACGCCAAGCACGTCAAGTTCGTATTTGTTCAAAAGTCCGTAAATGGAGGCTGCTTCGTTGTTTTCAACCTTATTAATCACAACTCCGAGCTGTCCGCCTGCCGCGTATTTTGCGCTGAATTCTTCAATACGTTTTGCAAGATGCGCGCTTTCATCTGATGGATTTGCAACGATTATTGTTGCGTCAATGTCAGTGTCAACAAGCTGATTGAGATATTTAAGGTCAAATTCGCAGTCAAAAATTACGATATCATAACGCTCAATAAGCTTTAAAACAGCATCGTTAATTTGTCCGGTAATCGGGCATCGGCAGTCTTTTGAGCCGACAAACCACGAAACAATTATATCAACATTGTCAGAAATCGGAACAAGAATATCTTCCATTGCCCATTCAACAAACTCCTGTTTGCTCATTCCTTCCGGAATTCCTGTTTTGTATTCATGTTTTCCGCTTCTGATTCCGTAAATCGTGTTTCTGATATCAAGTCCGAAGCTGTGGCCGAGTTCGCTTGTCAAATCGTTGTCAAAAAGCAGAATTGACTTTTCCGGAAAAAGCTCCTGAAAAATTCGCAAAAAAGCTTTTGTAATAGTAGTTTTACCGCTTCCGCTTTTGCCTGTGATTGCAAGTTTAGTCGTCAATTTCGTAAATCTCCTTTAATCTGATTGATAATTCTTTTGTTAAATCCATTGCCTTTTCTGCCATTTCAACCGTCAAAATCCCGGCGCCGCAGGAGGGCGTTATCATTGAATTTTCTATAACAAGTTTCTCATTAATTCCTTTTTTAGTCAAATATTTTATTGCAGAGCGGAATTTTTGTTCTAAATCAGAAAGCGTAATCTTTTCTAATGCTTTTTTGTCCAGAGTCGGAACAATTCCCCAGGCAATTTTGCCGCCATTTTGAAGAAATTCCTCCAGTTCAGTGTTAAAAAGGCTTAAGTTTTCAGCAAAAGAAAACGCATCCGGATTAATAATTTCAACGCCAGCGGCAATTGGAATTGTCCAGTCGCATTTTCCGCAGCAATGCAAAGCAGGAATTGCGCCGTTTTCTTTTAGAATACCTGTTATCTCCGATAACATTGAAATAATTTCTGATTTTGAAATACCGACGTAAGCAGAGGTTCCAAGCTGTGAGATTGAAGGTTCATCGATGAAAATTATCGGTGTAATATCAGGGCTTGCAAGTTTCATCTGCTTAATCTGCCATAATGCTTTAATTGTTAAAGTTTTCAGAATTATTTCACGCAAAGTTTCGTCATAAACCGCTGCCAAACCGTTTTTTGTACAAAGTGATGAGGCCAGCGTAAAAGGCCCGACAATCTGACCTTTTGCAAAATCTGGTTTTGTACGTTTCAACAAATCAATATAAGTCTCAAATGCAGCAGCTCTTGTGATTTTGTATTTTTCAAGTTTTGCAGAGCCGGGGTTTGAAATAATTTCTTCATAATCATTGAAAAACTCTTCAAAATCTTCAAAGAACGCGTCATATTCTGTATCAAGAAAAAGTTTATCATTTTCACAAAAAAATGAGGGCATTTTTTCCAAAAACTGGAAAATCATGTCCTCATTTTTGTTAAGTTTTACCAGCTGCGGCCAGAAAGGAATGTCCTGAAAATCCTTTTCTATAAGGCTTATAGCTTGTTTTGTTTCTGTATGAGGCAGAGAGCCGATTGCCATACATTTTAGTGTAAGATTTTTCAATTCTTTCAAATGAATGTCCCCGCTAAATGCCTTTGCAACTTGAACTATTCTTCAGTTGTTTCTTCAATTTCTTCAACAGATTCTTTAACAACTTCTGAAGCAGTTACAACAACCGGAACTTCGCATTTAACTTTTGAAGTCAATTTGATAAGCATTGTGTATTCGCCGATTTTGTTAATCGGAGCGTTAAGAGTAACTATTTTTCTATCAACTTCAACGCCTGATTTTGCAAGAAGTTCTTCAGTAAGTTTTTTGGTTGTGATAGTACCGAAAAGTTTGCCTGATTCGCCGGCTTTAGCTGAAAGTTCAAGTTTGCCGAATTTTTCAAGTTGTTCTGCTTTTGCAAGAGCTTCTGCGTGAAGTTTTTCTTGTTTAGCCTTAATTCTTGCCAAATTTTGTTCTCTGTTTTTCAAAGCGCCGTCTGTTGCGATTTCAGCCTGATTTTGCGGAAGCAGGAAGTTTCTTGCATAACCGTCTTTTACGTTAACGATATCACCTGCTTCACCGAGGTTTTGAACGTCTTTTTTCAATATAACTTGCATTTTAATTCTCCTTTAAATTATATTTCTGCCAGTATGACCATACTACAACAAGCATGCTAGTTTGTCGAGTATTTTTTATCAATTGTTAAGATTAGGCAAAGTTTTACGATTGGGCAAAGAGTTGAGACTTGAAATTTTTTTGAAATCGGTTATAATAAAGAAAAGGGCGAGGATGCGCTAACATCCTCTTGAAAGCCCCTTTTAGTTGTTTAGTAGAACTAGCAGTATTAGCAATATTATTGCTAGTTCTTCTGTATTAACAACCATTTCTATCACCTCCTTCCATGGTAAACAAAATTTCAAGTTCGTGCCATGAAGTAAGATGTAGTATCAGGGCTTGCCCTTCAATACTAATAAGACGCTTACATAATTGCAAGCGCATCATTTGAAATATGGATTTATAATTAATTATTTAATAGCCGGAAAAAGATATTTAACCCCGTCATCACTTCTCCAGCGAATGTAGCCGGTTTTTGGAGTTCTGTCCAAATCTACAACAGTTACAAGCGCCCAATTACCTTTGATAACATTCAGTTTGATAAATTCAGGGTGATTAAGCTGTGCAACAACCTGAGAGTTGTCTTCTGTGTCTGCGTGAAGTGAAAGAACTGCTTCGGGCGCATCTTTTAATATTTTGAACCCGTATTTGCGGCCGTAAGAGTTGTATAAATTAACCCAGGTCATAAATTTGTATGGATCATCTTTTTTCATCCAGCCGCTTTTGTTGTTTTTGTTGTCGTAAATAAGTTTTACCCAGTCTTCGGTTTCATCCTCAACAGCCATCAATGCCAGCTCTTTACTTCCGATAAACACAGAAAATACATCATCATATTTTAATCCTTCCGGCATTAATTTATCTTGTGTCCAGCTGATTGTTTGTATGATTTTTGAATTTTCGTCGGCTTCTTCATGAAGTTGAATAAACTTTCCAACCTGATAGAACCCGTAGGTTTTGGTGTGAAGATTTGTCGTGTATTTAGGCAGAACGTCTGCACAGAATACCGGCAATGCCGCAAAAATCATCAGAAAAATTGAGACTATTAAGTTTTTAACCATTTTTACTCCCTGAAATTGATATCAGCGTAAGTTTTTTTGAGTTTGTCACGAACTGAATTCATTTGTTTTTCAATAACTTCGTCAGTTAAAGTTGCATTTTCGTCCTGCATTTTTATACGGAAAGCAACGCTTTTGTAACCGTCTTGGATGTGTTCGCCTTCGTATACATCGAAAACTTCGCTGCCTTTGAAAATATTTTGTTGAATAGAGCCTTTGATAACTTTTTGAATGTCGTCGAAAGTTACATCTTTGTTAATTACAAAAGCAAGGTCGCGGCGTACTTCCGGAAACTGCGGAAGTTTCTTGAATCTAGGGATGCGTTCTTTGATAATTGAAATCACTTCGTCCAAATCAAGTTTGAAAATGAAAGCTTCCTGATTTAATTTAAGCTTGTCTTTCAAAATCGGATGAATTTGTCCGAACCAGCCGATTGGCTTCGGAGTTTTGCCTAAGAGCGTAATGACCGCTGTTTTGTACGGATGAAGAATTGCGTGTGTATTTGCAAGCGGAGTTTTTTCAAGCGGCTGAAGTTTAATACGTTTTGAAATCTCCAATTCTTCAAAAAGTTTTTCCATTATACCTTTAACTGTGTAAAAATCAGTTTCAGCACCTTTTTGCCAGAGTGAATTTTGGATATCGCCGGTAATTACACCTGCAAGAGTTTGCGTTTCTTTGACGCCGGAAGATTTTTCATCTGCTTGAGCAATTTTTACATAAGTTTTACCGATTTCGTAGTTCCAGATGTTTTTCTGACCGTTGTCAAAGTTGTTTTTCATAACATTCAAAACACTTGCGGCCAGAGTTTGACGAAGCATTGTGTAATCTTCACTTGCTGCATTTTTTACATAAACTGCTTTGTCTTCTTCAAACGGAATCATAAATCTGTCCAAAAGTGGTTTGCCGATTAGAGAACTTGTTACAATTTCATTCAAGCCGCAGCCGCGCATAAGGTTGTGAACTTTCGCTGTAATTTTTTCTTCCAGAGAAATTTCAGGAAGCTGAACTTTTTGCGGTAATGTCGGCGTAATTTTGTCATAACCGTTAATTCGTGCAATTTCTTCAATCAAATCGATTTCACGTGTTACATCATAAGCCCGGAAGGATGGAACAAGAAATTTTGCAGCGGTTTCGTTTCCGCCAAGCTTTTTGAAACCTAATTTTTCGAGAATATTAATGCATCTGTCAGGTGCGATTTCAACACCGAGCATTCTCTTGATTTGCGGGTATCTGAGGGTTATTTCAATCGGCTCAAGCTTGTTTTTGCCGGTTTCGACAACGCCTTCTATTTCAGCGCCTGCAAGTTCAACCATCAGCTGCATTGCGCGCATTAAAGCCGGTTTCACAGCTTCGATATCAATCCCGCGTTCAAACCTTGCACAGGCGTCGCTTTTGTAACCTACGCTGTGAGAGCTTTTGCGGTTGCTTGTCGGAGTGAAATAAGCTGCTTCAAGCGCAATAGCTGTTGTGTTATCGTCGATTTCGGAATTTTCTCCGCCGAAAACGCCTGCAAGACATACGCCTTTTTCTTTATCGGCAATTAAAACACTGTCGCGTGTTAAAGTTCTTTCAACGCTGTCTAATGTTACGATTTTTTCGCCTTCAACCGCGCGTCTTACGCAAAGATATCCGTCAAGTTTGTTCAAATCGAATGCGTGGAATGGAGTTCCGTACTCAAGCATTACGTAATTTGTAATATCAACAACATTATTAATTGCGCGGACGCCTGAGGCTATTAAGCGTTTCTGCATCCAGTCCGGAGACGGTTTGATTGTGATATTTTTCAGAATTCCGAGTGAATAATATTTGCAAACATCGTCGTCTTTGATTTCGACTTTGAAATTGTCTGTTGAAAGATCGCGTGTGCATTGAAGCGGAGAAAATTTAAGCGGTTTGTTGAAAATTGCACTTAATTCTCTTGCAACACCTATAACAGACATTTGATCTCCGCGATTTGCAGTAGGCGCAACGTCTAAAATATAATCTTTTTCAAATCCCAGAACATCTTCAACATTTTCGCCGATTTTTACATTCGGAAAAATTCTGTTGAGTATTAAAATGCCGTCTTCCTCCTGATAACCGCGTTCAGAAACTCCGAGTTCATCAGCAGAACAAAGCATTCCCTGAGATTCAACCCCGCGGATTACGGCAGGTGTTAAGGTAAACATTTCACCGGTTTTTCTGTCCAAAACCTGACTTCCGACGCTTGCATACGGAACGATTTGACCCTCTGCGATATTTTGTGCGCCGCAAACAACTGTTTTAAGTCCTTCCCTTGTGTTTACTGTTACAAGATGAAGTTTTTCAGAATTCGGGTGATTATCGATTTTTTCGATTTTAACGGTTTTGATATTCGTGAATTTCGGCTTTAATTCCTCGACCGCTTCGACTTCAAGCCCGCTCATCGTAAGTTCGTGGGCAATCTGTTCAACTTCAATATCCAATAAATCAACAAATTCGTTTAACCAGTTTAATGATACCTGCATTTCTTATATTCCCTCTTAATTAAATATTATATCTCTGGATAAATACTATATCAAAAGAAGTTAATTGTAAATTATTTATGTTACAAGAGATTAATGGAATTCTTGCCATCAAACATGTTTGTGAGATAATTTTAATGAGGCTAAATATAAAATAGCAGAAGTACACAATAATATAAAAAGGAAAAACAAAATGGCAAGAAAAACTCCATTGGAAAAAATCAGAAACATTGGTATTGCCGCTCACATCGACGCCGGCAAAACCACTACAACTGAGCGTATCTTGTTCTACACGGGTAAAACCCACAAAATCGGTGAAACTCACGACGGTGCAGCAGTTACCGACTTTATGGAACAGGAAAAAGAAAGAGGTATTACAATTCAATCAGCTGCGGTTACTGCTGAATGGAAAGGCCACCAGATTAACATTATCGACACCCCCGGCCACGTTGACTTCACAATCGAAGTTGAACGTTCACTCCGTGTATTAGACGGTGTTGTTGCTGTATTCTGTGCGGTTGGCGGCGTTCAATCTCAGTCAGAAACAGTTTGGAGACAAGCTAACAGATACGAAGTACCTAGAATGGTTTTCGTTAACAAAATGGACAGAACTGGTGCTGATTTCTACAGAGTTGTTGACCAAATCAAAAACAGACTTGGCGCTAATGCTGTTCCTATCCAGCTTCCGATTGGTTCTGAAGACAAATTCAACGGACTTGTTGACTTGATGACAATGAAGGCTGAAATCTATACAAATGATTTAGGTACAGATATTAAAGAAGAAGAAATTCCGGCTGACTTGGCTGATAAAGCTAAAGAATACCACGATGCAATGGTTGAAGCTATCGCTTCTGAAGATGATGAATTAATGGAAAAATATTTTGAAGATCCTGATTCAATCACTGTTGAAGAATTGAAAAAAGCTTTAAGAAAAGCCGTTTGCGATAACAAAATTGTTCCGGTTTGCTGTGGTACAGCTTTCAAAAACAAAGGTGTTCAGCTTTTGTTGAACAACGTTGTTGATTATATGCCGTCTCCGGTTGATGTTAAAGCTATTGAAGGCGAACTTGAAGATGGTACTAAAACAGAAAGACATTCTTCTGATTCTGAACCGTTCTCAGCTCTTGCTTTCAAAGTTATGACAGACCCTTATGTAGGCCGTTTAACCTTCTTAAGAGTTTACTCAGGCGTAATTACTTCCGGTTCTTACGTTCTTAACGCTACAAACGGTAAAAAAGAACGTATCGCACGTTTGGTTCGTATGTACGCTGACCAGAGACTTGAAGAATCTGAAGTTTACGCCGGCGACATCTGTGCAGCTGTTGGCTTGAAAGACACTACAACAGGTGATACTTTGTGCGACGAAAAAGCACCGATTATACTTGAAAAAATGACTTTCCCTGAACCGGTTATTTCAGTTGCAATTGAACCAAAAACTAAAGCTGACCAGGATAAAATGGGTATCGCTCTTCAAAAACTTGCTGAAGAAGATCCGTCTTTCCGTGTTAAATCAGACACTGAAACAGGCCAGACAATCATTTCCGGTATGGGCGAACTTCACCTGGATATCATTGTTGACCGTATGTTAAGAGAATTCAAAGTTGAAGCTAACATTGGTAAACCGCAGGTTGCTTATCGCGAAACAATCCGTGGAAATTCTGATCAGGACTCAAAATTCATCCGTCAGTCAGGTGGTAAAGGTCAATACGGTCACGTTAAAGTTAGAATTTCACCGGCAGGCGAAAACGAAGGCTTTGTATTTGAAAACAAAATCGTCGGCGGTGCAATTCCTCGTGAGTACATCGAACCTGCTAGAAAAGGTATGGAAGAAGCGCTTGAAGGCGGTATCTTAGCAGGATTCCCGATGATTGACGTTAAAGTTGAACTTTACGATGGTTCTTACCACGAAGT
>ULPS01049776.1_pt1 | contig 10573 bp, 4 predicted proteins | sample 1953711 | NCBI WGS metagenome assembly ULPS01 (sample SAMEA4835635, study PRJEB28245) | human gut metagenome | biome: gut microbiome; material: fecal sample | place: Denmark | collected 2008 | reverse complement strand
GTTTTGTCTCCTTAATAGGTGGCATATCATTGGGTTTTTCTGTCATAGTATTCCTCCTAATAAAAGTATTCTATCATAAAAGGAAAAAATCTGAAATTTTAGTGCCAAAAACCTCAAAAAATAATTTTTTTAAAAAAAATTAAAAAAAGTGTTGCATCATATATAAAGTCGTGATAGTATATGTAGGCACTTGTTAAGGAACAAGTTAAATATAAATGGCGCGTTGGAGAAACGGTTAACTCACATGCCTTTCACGCATGCATTCACGGGTTCGAATCCCGTACGCGTCACCAATGAAAAACTAAGCCCTAGAGATAGGGCTTTTAATTTATATGTTATTTGAAATAATAAAAAGATAGATGAGGTAGGCAGAAATATGAAGTGGAATTTTAATCGTTTCACTTCATTTTGTGATTGACAATTGTTGACTTTTAGTCTAATATTGTAAATTGCATAAAAGTCTGCCATTTTTTATAATGCGCAGATGAAAAAATGAAAAAATCAAACGAAAGGATGGCATGCATGGACAGCAACAAAGCGTATCGTATAGTTTCATGTGGTAAGAAATCCACACGCCGAGACTACTCAAAAGTTAGTGGTAAGCTAGAACTACCAAACCTTGTCGAAATCCAGACAGATTCCTTTAAATGGTTTACACGCCAGGGAATCCAAGAAGTTTTTGAAGAAATCTATCCAATCGAAAACTATGGTAAAAACATTAAGTTAAATTTCATTCGTTATCATTTTGACGAGCCAAAATATAACGCTGAACAATCCATGTACAGAGAATGTAATTACGCAGCACCTCTGTATGCCGAGATGGAACTAGAAATCACAGATCCTGAAACAGGTGAATTGGTTACTAAAAACGAGGAAGTATATTTAGGGGATTTCCCTTTGATGACAGAAACTGGAACATTCATCATCAATGGTGCCGAACGTGTTATCGTATCTCAGATCGTACGTTCTCCAGGAGCATATTTTTCTGAAAGTTATGATGATAAGACTGGTAAACAAAATTTTGAATGTGAATTGATTCCAAGTCGTGGTACTTGGCTTGAGTTTATGACAGAACAAAAGAAAACAATGGCAGGACGCACAATCAATGTTTCAATTGATCGTCGTCGTAAAGTTCTTTTCTCAATTTTGTTTAAAGCTATTGGTATGTCTTTGAATCTTGAAGTTAATGAAGATACATTGGATACAACAGAAATGGAAACATTCCTGCATACGATTGGACGTAACTGGGATGATGTAGCTCAGGATCCAGAAAATCGTGAATACATGAACTTGTATTTGTTGTTGTATACAGCTTTCTTTGGAAAATACGAAGAAATTGAAAATTCTTTATTAAACGATAAAGTTAAAACGACTCAGGAAGCATTATTGTCTTTCTATGAAAACCAGCGCAGTGATGAGATTCCCACTCTTGATGGATCTATTTCATTGATGCAGGCAAAATTCTTCGATCATCGTCGTTATGATCTAACAAAAGCTGGAAGATATAAATTAGGCAAGAAATTGAATGCCATTGCCCGTATGGATGGTATGACTCTTGCTCATGATATTATCGATGTAGACGGAAATGTTTACATGGAAAAAGGCTTGATGATCCATCGTGATGAAAGAAATGCGTTACGTGAAGAACTTGCCAAAGGTACATATTGTACAGCTTATCCATTTAGAGCTGAATTCCATGAAGCAGATATCGTAAGTATACCTACAAGCTTTAATACAGGTCTTGTTGGACGTATTTTAGCAAAAGACATCGAAGTAAATGGTGTACTTTATGAACAGGGAACTGTTTTGACGCAAAAAGATGTAGATGTTTTAAAGGAAAATAAAGAAGAAGTTGCGATCTATGCCGGCTTATTTGCAAAACCGGTTGTATTGACCAAAGAAAACTGCAATGCTGTATTCAACTATGGTCAGCGTTTATATGTGCTAGGTCGATTAACAAATGCCAAGGGACAGGATATCGTTGATGAGGATATGGAACTAGTTGCACAGCGTTATATGATCGGTGTAACTCCAGATAAGATCAGCGATGAAGATCGTTTAGCTGTTAGCCAGCGTGCTTTAAACGAAGAAGTAACCGCATGGTTGGTTGGTGCCTGCATCCAGGAAGTTTATGTAACAGACAAAGCAGGAAATGAAATTAAGATTGCCGGTAATGATCCATTCGCTAATAAACATACGATCACAATGTCTGATATGTACGCATTCTTCTCTTATAGCTTGAATGTTATGGAAGGTGTCGGAACAACAGACGACATCGATATGCTGGGTAACCGTCGTATCCGTTCAGTTGGTGAGTTGATCCAGAACCAGTTTAGAATTGGTTTATCAAGAATGGAACGAGTTGTTAAAGAACGTATGTCTATCCAGGAATTAGATAGCTTAACACCAAGAAAATTAACCAACATTCGTCCATTAACGGCAGCTATCAAAGAGTTCTTCTCAAGTTCTCAGTTATCTCAGTTCATGGACCAGCAGAACCCGCTAGCAGAACTTACAAACAAGCGTCGTATTTCTGCATTAGGACCTGGTGGTATCACTCGAGATCGTGCAAGTTATGAGGTTCGTGACGTTCACAGTTCTCACTACGGACGTATTTGTCCAATCGAGACACCAGAAGGTCCAAACATCGGTTTGATCTCTAACTTGACTACATATGCAAAAATCAATAAATATGGTTTCATTCAGACTCCATATCGTATCGTAAATAAAGATGGTACTGTTCAAGAAGAAGCTGTTTATCTAAGTGCGGATGAAGAAGCAGATTATGTAATCGCACAGGCCAACGAGGTTCGCGATGGACGTTTGGTTAACGAACGTGTCGTAGCTCGTAAGGCTGGAGATACAATCATCGCTCGTCGTGAAGACGTAGAACTTGCTGACGTTAGTCCAAAACAGATCGTTTCTGTTGCGACTGCCTGTGTCCCATTCTTGGAAAACGACGATGCTTCTCGTGCCTTGATGGGTGCCAACATGCAGCGTCAGGCCGTACCTTTGTTAGTTCCACATTCTCCATATGTAGGAACAGGTATCGAATATAAGATCGCTAAAGACTCTGGTGTTGGTGTTGTTGCCAAAGAAGATGGAATCATTACCTATGTTGACTCAATCCGTATCGTTGTCAAAGACAATGAAGGCGAAGAGCACACATATCAGCTAAGAAAATTTGCTCGCTCTAATGCAAGTACTTGCATTAACCAGCGTCCAATCGTGGAGGTTGGTGAAAAGGTTGAAAAAGGTGATATCCTTGCCGATGGTCCAAGTATGCAAAATGGTGAGCTTGCTTTAGGACAAAACGTAACAATTGCTTACATGACATGGTATGGTTACAACTATGAGGATGCGATCATCATGTCAGAAAGAATGGTAAGTGATGATGTATATACTTCAATTCATATCGAAGAATATGACATTGATTGCCGTGATACTAAACTTGGCCCAGAAGAAATCACCCGCGATATTCCAAACGTTGGTGAAGCAGCTGTTCGTCAATTAGACGAAAGAGGTATCATTCGTATTGGAGCTGAGGTTAAAGAAGGAGATATCCTTGTTGGTAAGGTTACGCCAAAAGGACAGAGCGAAGTAAGCCCAGAAGAAAAACTTCTATTAGCTATCTTCGGTGAAAAATCACGTGAAGTACGTGATAACTCATTGAAAGTACCTCATGGTGGTGCTGGAATCGTTCATTCGATCCGTGTATTCAAACGTGGCGATGGATCTGATCTTCCACCTGGAGTAAATCAGCGAGTTAAAGTATATATCGTCCAGAAACGTAAGATTTCTGAAGGGGATAAAATGTCTGGACGTCATGGTAATAAAGGTGTCATCTCTAAGATCCTTCCAGTAGAAGATATGCCATTTATGGCAGATGGTACACCAATTGATATCATCTTGAACCCATTCGGTGTGCCTTCTCGTATGAACATCGGACAAATCTTGGAAATCCATTTAGGTTATGCAGCTAAGAAATTAGGCGTTAAGTTCTCAACTTCAGTATTTGATGGTTTATCAAATGAAGAACTTGCAAGCGTAATGGAAGAAGCAAACATGACCAAAGATGGAAAACAGGTTCTATATGATGGACAGACAGGACAGCCTTTCGATGAAAGAATTTCTGTTGGTGTAATGTACATGATCAAGCTTGCTCACATGGTTGACGATAAACTTCATGCTCGTGCAACGGGACCTTACTCACTAGTAACTCAGCAGCCATTAGGTGGTAAAGCACAAAATGGTGGACAGAGATTTGGTGAGATGGAGGTTTGGGCACTTGAAGCTTATGGTGCTGCTCATACATTGCAGGAAATCTTGACAATCAAATCCGATGATATTCAGGGACGTATCAAAACGTATGAAGCTATCATCAAAGGTAAAGATATTCCAGAACCAGGAATTCCAGAATCATTCCGCGTATTGATGCACGAGTTACAAGGTCTTGCGATTGATGTTCGTTTGTTGGATGAAAATAACAATGAAGTTGATATCACAAGCGATGACGATGAACCAGGAACAGTGCATGAACATAATCACGAAGAACACAAGGAAGAACTTGTGAATGATATGGATGAATCAAATGATTCATTTGAAGAACTAGAAGAAGAGGAGGCTTAAAAATCTATGAGTATAAACAATTTTGCCTCAATTCAGGTTCGTTTGGCATCACCTGAAACGATCTTAAAATGGTCACATGGTGAAGTAACAAAGCCTGAAACGATCAACTATCGTTCTCAAAAAGCAGAACGTGACGGACTTTTCTGTGAGCGCATTTTCGGCCCTACAAAGGACTGGGAATGTGCCTGCGGTAAATATAAGAAGGTGCGTTTTAAAGGCGTTGTCTGCGATCGTTGTGGTGTTGAAATCACAAAAGCGAGCGTAAGACGTGAACGTATGGGTCATATCCATTTGGCTGCTCCAGTGGCTCACATTTGGTATCTACGCGGTATTCCAAGTCGTATGGCTTTATTGTTGGATGTGACACCAAAACAACTTGAAGAAGTAGTATACTTTGTAAGCTATATCGTAACCGATCCTAAGGATACAGATCTAGGATACAAACAGATCTTGTCTGAAAGAGAATATCGTGAAAATATGGCTATCTATGGAGCAGGTTCTTTTACAGCACAAACAGGTGCTGAGGCTGTATTGCGTCTATTACAGGATGTAGATCTTGAACAGGAATATGCAGATGTTCAAGAAGCTCTAGAAAAAGCTCAAGGTGAAAAACGTAAAAAATTGATCAAACGTCTTGATACGATCAATGCGTTTAGAAAATCAGATAACAAACCTGAATGGATGATCCTGACAAACATTCCGGTAATACCACCAGATTTAAGACCAATGTTACAGTTGGATGGTGGACGTTTTGCGACAAGTGATCTAAATGATCTATATCGTCGTGTAATCACTCGTAACAATCGTCTTCGTAAATTGTTGGAACTTGGTACACCAAATATCATCGTTCAAAACGAAAAACGTATGTTACAGGAAGCAGTTGATGCTTTAATCGATAATGGACGCCGTTCTAAACCAATCACAGGAGCTGGAGGACGTGCTCTAAAATCACTTTCACATTCATTGAAAGGTAAACAGGGACGTTTCCGTCAGAACTTGTTGGGTAAACGTGTTGACTTCTCTGGACGTTCTGTTATTGCCGTAGGACCAGATTTGAAGATGTATCAGTGTGGTATTCCTCGTGAAATGGCAATCAACTTGTTTAAACCATTTATTATTAATGAAATCGTAAATCAACAATTGGCAGCCAATCCAAAAAATGCTGAAAAGTTGATCGAACGACGTGATCCTAGAATTTGGGATGTTGTTGAAAAAGTAATTGATGGATATCCAGTTTTGATGAACCGTGCTCCTACGCTTCACCGTTTGGGTATTCAGGCTTTCCTTCCTAAACTTGTAGAAGGACGTGCTATGCGTCTACATCCACTTGTTTGTACCGCATTTAATGCTGACTTCGACGGTGACCAGATGGCTATTCACGTTCCTTTGTCTGAAGAAGCACGTGCTGAGGCATTGGTCATGATGCTAGGTTCTCATAATATTCTTGGTCCAAAAGATGGAAAACCAATCGTTACTCCAGGTCAGGACATGGTTATGGGTAACTTCTATCTAACAATGGAAGAAACGAAACAGGAATTGTTGGAAGAATCTCAGCGTTATATGGATGCAGATTGTCCAAAAGAAGCTGCAGCTTGGAAACGCTATGCATTAAATGAAGGTCATGTATATTCAGATGTAGATGAAGTTATGCTTGCATATCAAACAGGGCAGGTTCACTTGCATTCACGTATTGCATTGCCTGTTAAGGGTATGAATAAAACTTCATTTAATCCAGTGCATGAAAATGATTACTTGATCACAACTGTAGGAAAGATCATCTTCAATGATATGTTCCCTGCAGACTTCCCGTATTTGAACGAAGTTTCAAAAGAAAACTTTGAAGAAACTCCAGCTAAATACTTTGTAAAACCTGGAGAAGATATCAAAGCATATATCGAGCAGCTACCAATCGTAGATGCTGTAAAGAAAAAAGACTTAGGTAAAGTTATTGCTGAAGTATTTAAACGATACTCTGTTGATGAAACTGCTGAAATTCTTGACCAGGTCAAGGCAAAAGGATTTAAGTATTCAACAGTTGCTGGTATTACCGTTTCACTTTCTGATATTGAAGTGGCTCCTAATAAATGGGAACATGTCGATGAAGGTCGTGAAAAAGCGGATCAGTTAAAACGTCTACAGCGTAAAGGTATGTTGACGATGGAAGAGTGGGAACGTCATCTTAATAAGCTATGGGCAGATGTAAAAGATGATATCGTAGGTGAGTTGATGGCTAACTTACCTAGAAAGAACCCAATCAACATGATGGCTACTTCTGGTGCCCGTGGTAATACATCTAACTTTACACAGCTTGCCGGAATGCGTGGTTTAATGGCTAAACCTGGTAGTGGTAAGGGTAGAAGCGGTGAATATGTTCCTTCTATCATAGAGGTTCCTATCTACTCTTGTTTCCGTGAAGGTCTAAACGTATCTGAGTTCTTTATCTCTACACACGGTGTGCGTAAAGGTTTGACCGATACAGCCTTGAAAACAGCGGAATCAGGTTACTTGACTCGTCGTCTTGTTGACGTTGCACAGGATGTTATCGTAAAAGAAGATGACTGTGGAACTGATAAAGGATACTGGGTAGAAACATTGATGGATCGTAAGACAAACACTGTCATTGAACCATTGATGGATCGTTTAGTTGGACGTTATTCTAAACAAGATGTAACAGATCCAAATACAGGTGAACTTATTATTGCCAGTGATGAATTCATCACGGATGAAATCGCAAAACGCATCGTAGATGCTGGAATTGAAGGTATGTATATCCGTTCTGCATTTACTTGTAAGTCAAGACATGGTGTATGTCGCAAATGTTATGGACGTAACATGGCTACAGGTAAAGATGTAGAAGTTGGTGAAGCTATTGGTATCATGGCTGCTCAGAGTATCGGTGAGCCAGGTACACAGTTAACAATGCGTACATTCCATACCGGTGGTGTTGCCGGCGGTGATGGAGGAGACATTACACAGGGTCTTCCTCGTGTCGAAGAGTTATTTGAAGCACGTTGTCCAAAAGGTGTTGCCGTAATCGCACAGATTACAGGTGAGATCACTTCAATCGAACGTATTGAAGGAACAATGCGTCAGGAAGTTATCGTAACAAACGCTAACGAAAGCGTTTCTCATAAGATCAATGCAAACCAGACACTTCGTCCATGGGTACAGGTTGGAGCAACAATTCAGGCTGGTGTTGCCATGACAGAAGGTCCATTGGATCCAAAAGAATTGTTGCGTGTAGCTGGTGTTCGTGAAGTTCAGGATTATATCTTGAAAGAAGTTAAAAAGGTTTACCAGTCACAAGGTATCGAAATCAGCGATAAGCACATCGAAGTTATGATCAAACAGATGCTTAAGAAAGTTATCGTTGTAGACAGCGGAGATACAGATCTAAATGTTGGTGTTCAGTTATCTTTGAATAATATCACTAAGATCAACCGAGATGCTTTACTTTCTGGAAAGACACCTGCTCAGTTCAAACCAGTATTGTTAGGTATTTCAAAAGCCAGTGTTGAGACAGATTCATTCTTATCAGCAGCCAGCTTCCAGGAAACTACAAAAGTGTTGACAGATGCTACGATCAAAGGAAAAGTTGATAATTTGATTGGTCTTAAAGAAAATGTCATTATCGGTAAGTTGATTCCTGCCGGAACTGGATGCGAAGGCGACCGTCCTCAGAATGCAATCGTTATGGCAAAGGCAAAAGAACTACGTGATAAACGTATTGCTCGTATGCATGAAGTTCAAGACGAAGAGTTTGATAACATCGTCAATGAAAATTTAACGGAAGAACTTCCAAAAATGGATGAAGAACCATCTTTAGATCAAGATGGAATCATCAATGACAGTGATGTTCTAGACAATCAGTCTATTGAAATCAATGAATAACATAAAAGATCCAGATATACGTCTGGATCTTTGTGTTATTATAGAAAGAGAAAAGAGGGATGATTATGGATTATAGAAAACTACAAAACGGAAGTGACATCCGAGGGATTGCCATTGAAGGAATCGAAGGCGAACATGTAAACTTAACCAATGAGGCCGTATATGATCTAGCTCGCGCTTTTTTAACTTTTATTCGTGAAAAACATAGTAAAAAAGATTGTCGTATTTCAATCGGGCATGATTCCAGATTAAGTGCTGATAGTCTATGCCATTCCATCATGGATGGTTTGATCTTTGATGGAGCACAAGTTTTGGATTGTTCTTTAGCGAGCACACCGAGCATGTTTATGTCTTGTATCTTTGAAGAATATGATTGTGATGGAGCTATTATGGTTACCGCAAGTCATTTACCATTCAATCGTAATGGTATGAAGTTTTTTGATAAAGATGGAGGGTTAAATAAAGAGGATATTGCCCGTATTATTGAAATTGCCAATACCCAGTCATTTATTCATGAAAACAACGGTTCCTGCACAAAAGCAAATTTGATGGATACGTATTCAAGACATTTACAGGAAATCATTAAAGAGGGTGTCAATGCCCCAGATCATGAACATCCGTTAAAAGGATTGCATATCGTAGTGGATGCAGGAAATGGAGCTGGAGGCTTTTATGTTGAAAAAGTTTTAAAACTGCTCGGTGCCAATGTAGAAGGTTCTCAATTTTTAGAACCGGATGGTCATTTCCCAAATCATATTCCAAATCCAGAAGATAAAAAAGCAATGGATTCTATCTGTCAGGCTGTAGTAAAACATAAAGCCGATTTAGGTATTATCTTTGATACAGACGTGGATCGAAGTAGTGCGGTTGACAGTCATGGAAAACCTATTAGCCGTAATGCGATCATTGCGTTAGCAGCAATGTTAGTAAAAAAAGATCATGCAGGAACTACGATCGTCACAGATAGTGTAACAAGTGATGAGCTTCACGATTTTTTAAATACTCACGGTTTAAAACACCATCGTTTTAAAAGAGGATATAAAAATGTCATTAATGAAGCGATTCGCTTAAATGAAGCTGGCATTGATTGCCAATTAGCAATTGAAACAAGTGGACATGCTGCCTTAAAAGAGAATTATTTTTTGGATGATGGGGCTTATCTAGCAACCAAGATCGTTATTGAAGCAGCTAAAACACCGGTGGATGAACTGATCAAAGATTTAAAATATCCATTAGAAGAAAAAGAACTGCGTTTTAAGATCAACGCAGAGGATTTTCAAGACTATGGAGATCAGCTATTGGATAGTTTAAAAGAGTTTGTAGCAAAACAACCAAATATGGAGCCTGCAAAAGATAATTATGAAGGATATCGTGTTTGTTTTGATCATGGTTGGTTCTTGTTACGTAAATCATTACATGATCCAATCTTGCCTTGTAATATTGAATCCACAAAAGAAGGCGGTTGTAAAGAAATCGCCAATACGATGTATCCTTTCATGGTTCAGTTTGAAAAGCTGGATCTTGCATCATTAAGACAATTCATTGAATAAAAAAGATATCCAGATCATAAGATCTGGATATTATTTTTTAGACAGGTTTCAATCATTTCTTTAGGCCAGATACTGGCTTGAACTTCACCAATATGTGCTTTCTTTAATAGAAGCATGCATAGCCTTGATTGACCGATTCCTCCGCCAATAGTGTAAGGTAATCGCTTTTCCATGATTGCTTGATGGTATGGATAATTTAATCTTTCTAGACAGCCTTCTTTTTCTAATTGAATTGGCATTGAGTTTTCGTCTACACGAATTCCCATACTGGAAATTTCTAAAGCACACTGCAGCGGTTCATACCAGAATAAAATATCTCCATTTAAGCTCCAATCATCATAATCTGGGGCACGTCCATCGTGTTTTTTACCATTTGATAACTTATCACCTATTTGCATGACAAATACGCAGCCGTATTTTTTTGTGATTTCATTTTCTCTTTCTTTTGCGGTTAGCTCAGGATATAGATCCAACAGTTCCTGGGTTGTGATAAAGGTAATGTC
>ULPS01056739.1_pt1 | contig 10612 bp, 10 predicted proteins | sample 1953711 | NCBI WGS metagenome assembly ULPS01 (sample SAMEA4835635, study PRJEB28245) | human gut metagenome | biome: gut microbiome; material: fecal sample | place: Denmark | collected 2008 | reverse complement strand
AATGCGCTATCGAGCGCATTTCTCAATCTGTCCTCCTTCTATCTCTCCGTACAGCTGATGCAGGGATCAATGGTCAGAATCATGATCGGCACATCGGCCAGCTGACAGCCCTTCAACGTCTGGATCAGGGCCGGGAGGTTGGCGAAGGTAGGGGTACGGACGCGGAAGCGGTCGATAAATTTGGTTCCGTTCGCCTTCACATAATAGATCGCCTCACCTCTCGGCTGTTCCTCCCGCATGAAATATTCTCCCTCCGGGAAGCCCTTGAAGGGAACGGCCACTTCTCCTCCGGGGATTTTGGAGGCCGCCTGACGGATCAGATCGATGGACTGGAAAATCTCCCGGATGCGCACGTCGCATCTGGCATAGCAGTCTCCCACTTCGCTGGTCACAGGCTCAAAATTCAGATCGGAATAGGCCGCATAGCCCAGCTTACGGTTATCCAGCGCAATACCGCTGGCCCGCATGAAAGGGCCCACAGCACCCAGGTCATGGGCCTGCTGCTTCGTCAGGAGTCCCACACCGCGCAGCCTGCTGTTCACCGCGGAATCGTTCAGGAAGGTCTTCGTCAGCTCCTTCAGCTCCTTTTCCATATCCTGGAAATTGGCCACAAACTGGCGGAGCATGGAAGCGTCCATGTCCTTTCTCTGTCCGCCGATTTTATTCACGGAAAAAATGACTCTGCCTCCGGTGGATGCTTCGAACATGTCGAGCACCTTTTCCCGGATTCTCCAGGACTGCATGAACAGGCTTTCAAAGCCGAACGCGTCTGCCAGAAGCCCCAGCCAGAGCAGGTGGCTGTGAATCCGGCTCATCTCACACCAGATGGTGCGCAGATATCTTGCCCGGGGCGGAATCTCAATGTTCATGATATGCTCCACCGCCTCGCAGTAGCCCATGCCGTGCATGAAGCTGCAGATGCCGCAGATTCGCTCCGCCACGTAAACGTATTCTGTAAATTCCTTTTTTTCAACCAGCTTTTCCAGTCCCCTATGCACGAAACCGATGGAGGGCACCGCTTCCACCACCTTTTCATCCTCCAGAACCAGATCCAGATGAATCGGCTCCGGCAGCACCGGATGCTGCGGTCCGAACGGGACAATACTTCTTGTGGACATTACTTTCCCTCCTGTTTCTCTGACTGCTGCGCCGCGCCGGCCTTTTCCGGCTGCGAAACGGCAGGCTCTTTTCTGTAAGGCATTTTGTTCTTCAGGCGGTAAAGGTTGCCATGGTAATCCGTGGACATCATCTTCACCTTTACCCCGAACAGATCGTGCATTTCATTTTCGTACAGATAGGCCGGCGCGTAAATGTCGCTGATGCTGACGATCTCATCGTCCGGCATGATGGAAAGCCTCAGACCCACCATTTTGTATTCCTTTCCAAAGGAGTAGGTGATATCGTAACCGCCGCCCGCGTTCGCGGCACAGATCTGGATGAGCCTGTAATCCCTGTGCTTTAACTTCAGCACCTCAGTGATCAGGGTTTCCGGATCCACATGCATGATTTCTCCGTCTATCATCTTGCTCCCTCCTTTCCGGCCTTCTCCTGCTTCTTTTCTTCCGCCATTTTCTTTTTCTTCTCATCCAGAAGCGCGACCGCCTTGACCACGCCGTCGATGATGGCCTCCGGTCTCGCCGCGCAGCCCGGCACGTAGATGTCCACCGGAATGATGGTGTCCACGCCGCCGATGATATTATAGCATTCCTTAAAAATTCCGCCGTTGCAGGCGCAGATTCCCACCGCAACGACCACTTTGGGGGAAGGCATCTGAGAATAGAGCTGCTGCACCACAGGCTTATTCTGCTCGTTGATGCCTCCTGTAATCAGAAAAATATCCGCATGCTTCGGATTTCCCGTATTGATGACCCCGAACCGCTCCACATCGTACACCGGAGTCAGACAGGCCAGAACCTCTATATCGCAGCCGTTGCAGCTCGAACCGTCATAGTGCAAAAGCCACGGTGAATTCGATACTTTCATCTTGCTTCCTTTCCTTCCTCATACTGAACGGGCGCGCCCTGCGCTGCCGTACCTACTGAATCAGCATGACGATCATCAGATTAATGCCGCCCGCTGCCAGCGTAACGATCCAGGTCCATTTCAGCATTTCCTGCCATTTCACCCTGGGAAACACGTTGTCAATCAGCGTTTCCAGCAGAAAAGCCGCAAGGCAGACCAGAATGGTGACCGGAATGCTCACCCAGCTGGAATTGATGATGAACAGCCCCACCACCCCCAGCAGAAATACATTTTCATACCAGTGGGACAGGGTCACCAGCGCCAGAATATTTCCGGAAAGCTCCGTCGTAATGCCACGCACCATTTCCTGATGCGCATGGTGAGAGGTGCTGATGTCAAAGGGCGATTTCCGGAACTTGATCGTCAGGATGAAAAGGAATCCCACGAAAAATCCGGGCAGATAGCAGATGGCGGAAACCGGCGCCTGTGCGATCTGGCGGACGGAAAAGCTCCCCGTCGCGATGTAGAAGCCGATGGCCGTAAGCAGCACCATGGGCTCATATGCCATCATCTGCATCAGCTCTCTCTGAGCTCCCATGGAGCTGTATGGCGCGTTCGCGGAGCAGGCGGACATGATGAAAAAGATTCCCGCCAGGGTCAGCGCGAAGAACACCAGCAGAATGTCTCCGCCCCAGAAAAACAGCGCTCCCGTGAACACTACGAATACCAGAAAACCGCAGACCAGGAAATCCTGCACGCTGTTTACCACAACGGACTGCTTGCAGAACAGCTTGTGAATATCGTAAAGAGGCTGAAACAGAGAAGGTCCCTTTCTTCCCTGCATGCGGGCCGCCACCTTCCGGTCCAGCCCTTCCAGCAGAGCGCCCAAAAACGGAGCTCCAATCAGATATACAATCGCCAGAATAAAGGAAGTCATACCACCGCACCTCCTATCGTCAGAATCAGAAGAATGATCAGTGCTCCCGCCGCGAAAACAAGCGATGGCACAAGAATTTTATTTTCACCGAAATAATCCGCCAGATACCAGTTGGCAAGATACATCCGCTTCTCCTCTCCGAAGGAATCGGTGAAATTCCGGTCGTCTCCCGCATTTGCGCCGCCCATATAGGACATGACGATCTTGTTCTTCTTTCCAAAGGTCAAAAGCCGCACCGCAACGGGAAGCACCAGAATCAGGCACAGCATCATGATCATGATATACAGGTTGCCGGTTCCGATCAGGTTCGGCACATAGGTGTGATACATATCCATCAGGAAGGGCTCGATCAGGCCGGAGGAAACCACCGGGAAGGTCAGGCACAGAAGGATCATTAAAATGCTCAGGGTCAAAAGCGCCGTCCATTCGCTCTTCTTCGTCACATTTTTCACACGCTCAGAATGATGATGCACCGCCACCAGCGTTCCCAGCCACTTGGTCCAGTAAAACAGCGTGGTCGCGCTTCCGAATACCAGGAAAATCACCAGAAGAATGCTTCCGGAATCCACGTAGGCCTTCAGCGCCGCCCATTTGGAAATCAGCATGCCGAAGGGAGCGAGGAACATGCCCGCGATACCGATGATCATCACATAGGCAAGTCCGGGAAGCTTCACGATCAGACCGTGCATGTCCTCCACATTCCTGCTTCCGGTACAGTTTTCCACAGCTCCGACGGAAAGGAACATCAGGGACTTGGACACCGCGTGGAACATCATCAGAAGAATGCCGGCCCACACCGCCTCATGCATGCCCACACCCGCACACGCCGTAATCAGCCCCAGATTGGAAATGGTGGAATAGGCAAGCACCTTTTTTCCATCGTCCTGAGATATGGCAAGCATGGAGGTCATCAGGAAGGTAAAGCCGCCAATGGTGGTCACCAGAAGGCCCGCCGTATTTCCCTGCAGCGCAGGAGCCAGACGGATCAGCAGATACACGCCCGCCTTCACCATCGTCGCGGAGTGCAGCAGCGCGCTGGTGGGCGTGGGCGCCACCATGGCTCCCAGAAGCCATCCGGAAAACGGAAGCTGGGCACTCTTGGTCAGTCCGGCAAACGCAAGGAACACGACCGGAATCAGGGCAAGTCCTGCCCTCTCATCCCCGCTCACCGCAAAATTCACCAGATCCTGAATGTTGATGATGTTCAGCTGCGTTACGGAATAGATGATCGCCACGGCAAAGCCCAGGCCGCCCAGCAGATTCATCCACAGGGCACGGAAGGAATTGTCCATGGCCTCGTCCGTCTGATTGTAGCCGATGAGAAGGAAGGAGCAGATGCTTGTAATCTCCCAGAAGAAATAGATCCAGATCAGATTGCTGGAGAAAATCAGCCCCATCATGGCTCCCAGGAACAGAAAAAGCATCGCAAAGAAAAAAGACCTCCTGTCCTTATAGTCCAGATGGTGCCTGTTATAATCTTTCATATAGCCGATCGCATAAATGCAGATCAGGCAGCCGACAATCCCGACAATCAGCGCCATGGCCACCGTCAGCTTGTCCGCCAGAATATGGTTCGCTTCAATATCCGTCCTGCCGCTCAGCTCCAGCCAGGTCATCGCCCCGGTCTGCAGAATGGAAAGAAGCGCGCAGTAATACTTCCGGTATTTGAAGCTGTAGTAAAAGACCAGCACAACCAGCCCCCACTCCACCAGAAGCATTCCCATGTCAATGACATGCGTATGCGGCAGATAGGCGACTGTCTTTCCCCCGACCAGATTCATAACCGCAAACAGGATGACCGCCGCAACGATGACGCCGCAGAAGGTGAACTGAACCGTCCTTCTGAGCAGTCCGTGCTGTTTCATGCAGGACATCACAAGCGCGGCCAGAAATGGAAACAGAATCAGAAACAAAATGATTTCCATGTAGTTCTCCCCGCTTTCCTTTTTGTAAAAATTGGGCCATTTCCTGCGGGCCGCGGCCTGACAGGAAAACGGAAAATGCGGCAGACTGCCGCTCTTCCGTATGATCTGACAGCCGGTCACATGATTTACTAACGGGCCGGTTGTGCACCCTTCCTTATCCTACTTCCGTTCGCCGAAAGTGTCAAGTGAAAACGAATGGAAAACTCATTTTGGAGCGCCTGTTTTTCGTACAAATTTTATATTTATCTGCCTCCCTGCTCATTTCCGGTGCGGGCGGCGCTGAAAGAGTATCTCTTCACTCAAACCAATGCCTTTTTACTTCAACAAATTCTTTTAATGATTTTCCGCCTTTACAAATATCTTTCCAGTTTGATACCGCAGAAGAATGTGGAATATAATTCCTCTCTTCATATCGATAAAGCTGATATGCCAGGGCAGCGCAGGCCTCCCTTATTTTAATCAGATTCTTTATTTCTTTTTCTGTATTTTCAAACCGGCTCAAAATATCACCGCACCGGAAGAAAGCCTGCTTAATTTTATCCTTTTCGATCCGGTTTTTAGCACCCCGGTAAGCACACTCAGAAAATCTCCCAATATGTTTTCCAAAACAGTCTCTAATGGGTTCATCATGCTTTCCATTATTTACACACTTCCTGTAACACCGCTCCGCTATCTGAATTGCATTTTTCTTATCTCCAAACTACATCAATTTCAGATAGATAAAGTACTGATTGTGCTTGCTTCCAAAACATCATTTGTCTCACCATCTTTAAATATTTTGAAGCAAAGATATTTGATCAAATATGATGCTTTCTCTTTGGAATCAATGATAAAGTTTCCTGACTCATCCAAATCAATTTTTAACATGGTTGCAACAGATCTTCTTTTACGTTTGTCTTTTACTCTTTCAATACGCTCTGATTTCAATGTAATGAATGTTCTGCTTGATGTATATTGTGAAGCGTATGCTTTGAAAACTTCCACATCTGAAAAAGCATCTGTAGCAATTATGGCATTAATCGCTGCATTTTTTATTTTTGCCATTGTTTTTTCAATATTGAACAACACTTCGAAATTGTGGTTGAATGTGTACATCACTGTTTCGGTTACTAATATATCAACATTAAGGTATAATCTGCAGACAGCATCAGTAAACATCTCTAATTCGTCTTGAGCTGTTGTTGTGAATATGACAGATTTCTTGTTTGTCAGATTAGTAATGGGATTTGCCGTTTTTATAAAAGTAATTGAATTATTTTCCTCATCTCGCGACTCTCCAAATAATACGTATCCATTTACTTTACCTTTAATTTTATCACTGGAAGCAGAACCTAATGCTTGGACAAAGCTTGTCCACGAAGAAGAAATTAATTCATGATCCAGCGCAATTTTGTCACAAGACACCTTTGTGTTAGCTCCATCATAATCCTGGACAACCTCAATCGGAGTAATTTGAAATTTATTAACGCTACACATTAAAGATTTTGCGTAGGTCAACAAATATTGGTCGTTCTTAAAACGAATCTTATGAAATTTGTATGGTTGTTCCCTTGAACGACGGTCAATCTTGTAAAAGAACATGGACCATGTATAGCATTCTGCTTTATCAGCATTACAAATATCAAGTAATGTTTCTTTACTCATTATCGTTATTCTCCTTAATGTGAATATAGATGTAATTTTCACAGTCCCAGTAATTGATTTTTTTATTTACAAACGAAGTCAAATCCTCTTTACTGATAATCAAACTATCGTAGTAAATTATGGTCTGTTTTCCGGGAGAAAGACGTTGAATATCGCAAGCGTATAAACGATATTTTTTGAGCTCCAACATTATATTTGTATATATGTTGCTATTCCTAATACACAAAAATGCAAGAATAGCGAAATAGATCAAGAACAACGCTATACTTTTCAAATCACTAAAATCAAAAGCAATTAGCGGAAGAATATATGCCAAGAGAAATTCAGATGATAATTTATTGGCTTTTTTTGCTTTAAGAATGGTTCCTGTCGGATTCTGTTGAGACCTTTCTCGCTTTCTTAAAAATTTATTTATGCCACAAATGCTAAATGTGACCACAGTTATAATGACAATAATGCTTACAATTTGGATTATGTTATCACACGCAAAAGAAAGGAGTTTTGCAAGCAGCTTTCCTTTCCCTGAATAAGATGTAATGGCATGATCTACAAGATCCCATATGTCAAAAATGACTATGGATATCCAAAGTGGAATGAATGAAGTGACAAACATATCCCACTTAAATTTTGACCACATATCAAGACTCCTTTCTTGGTAACCTGATCCAGCATTTCCCCGATAAAGCCTCTATTTTCAAGGATCATAAGAACGCGTTTTTTTACATATTTCTTCCACCAACCGCTGCACCGTACAGGCTGGCCACATCTCTGATGGCTTTATCTTCCCATCATTTACGCACTTCCTGTAACACCGCTCTGCTATCTGAATTGCCTTTTCCCCATCTCCAAACTGCATCAATTTTCGGTAAATATCTTTATCCTTTTTTAAATATTTCTGTCCCGTAATCTTCTCAAATTTATCCGCAAACCGGTCACAACATGTATAAGATTCGCATATGGCCGGCATCTCTCCGAAATAAGCATACATCCAGATTTCAAAACAAGGATTGGACCAGCCTGCACCAACACCGTTTTTCTCTGCCAACTGGATAATATTATCAAAATCTGTTACCTGATCCCTGTCAAAGACAATCCATGGAATACGGTACTGAGGCTCCTTATTTGCAAGCTCCAGCGCCCGTTTCACCAGATCTGCGGTTCTGGCCTTTTCCACTTTTATCACCAGACGATCTTTCAGCTCTGTCGGAATACTGTCCCGCAGACCATCAAAATAATTCTTTTCCGTCTCCTTCGTATCTGTTACGATCAGGTAATAACCTAACTCCGGTACTCTTGTTCCCACACGCTGATTCCGGTCTTTTCTTTTTCCGGCCCTGCGGTCACTGGACTTTCCTCCGCTTCTATTCGCCATCCGCAGATCCTCCTGTAAGCATCTTCATCGGTTTTAATGCAGGAATGGCGCCATAGTTTCCTGTAAGATAATTTTTGGCCAAAGCCTCGTCTCTGCGCACTTTGTTTCCATCCTCATCTTTAAACTCAGCCAGCGAATACAGTTCTGATACCCCATCCCTGTTTTTATTGACCATCCAGATTTCATCCCTGCGCAACAACTCATTGGATAACTGCCAGATATCATGGGTGGTAAAAATAAGCTGGGCATTCTGCGTATTAATCTCCGGCGATAAAAAAGTCAGTATGATATTTCGAACCAGCAACGGATGCAGTCTGGCATTCAATTCGTCTATAAACAATGTTCCCCCATTATCCAGTACATCTTTCAGTGACGGATAAAGCGCAAACATCTTCAGTGTGCCACTGGATTCCTGATTCAACGGAATGGAAGCCATCTTCTGGCTTCCCACTTTTTTATGCAAGGCATCTATTGTAAAGCTTCTGCCTGTATCCTTCTCATCATCCGATGGCAGTTCTTCCACCTCAAACCCCTGTATTGCCTCATCAAAGGAAGCAAAATACTTTACCACATTCTCCTGTATTTCCTTTGTGTCTGCAAACCCATATGGAAGGATATTGGAACGGAAAAAGTTCTCGGCCGGATCGCCAAAATCCATAATTTCATTATTCAGGAACCATTCCCGCACCTTTTTAAGTTTGGCAATCCGTAATTTTGCTCCCAGAGAAACGATAAGTGCTTCTTTATTCAATGATGCCTTAATATTCTCCACATGGTTTTTGGAGAAACCATTCATTTCCAATTCTTCACCTTTTTTACGGTAAAACACGGTTCTATAATTATTTCTTGCTGTCTTAGCTTTGGAATATAACCATTCCTCTACCACCTCATCTGCTTTTAAGGAAAATCCATATTGATATATTTTTCCGGTATTTTCAGAATTATCTACATAAAAGACTTCAAACGTGGTCTCTTCATTGCAGCTGTTATCATCAAACAGAAACGGAGTGACCTTCTGATAATCCATCCCCTTTTTCCGGCGGCTGCCTTCCTCATCTCCAAATTTGAAAGACTCTTCCACGTAATAACTCATGTATTTAAATGCATCATATACATTTGACTTACCGCTTGCGTTAGCGCCGTAAATTGCTGCAACTTTCAACAATTTATCATTTGCGATATTTACAACATGATCCTCATGTTCCGTTATTTTAGTCGCCGACAAGTCCAGCGACACTTCATCACGAAATGATTTGAAATTCTTAAAGTTAAATTGTATCAGCATAATAATCTCCTCATTCTGGCTATCAGTGACCTCTTTTTATTATAGTATATACCATTTGAGGATTAAATCAACATATAATTTAGGAAAATTCGAGATTAGATGATGATTTTGTTGGGAAAAATAATGTTTTATTGTTTTTTATGTAAGTCTATTATAAGATATCCAGCTTTAAGAACTTGAAATTTCTCTGCAGAAACCATCCAGGAGATTTCATCTTAACCGATTTTTATGAAATTATTTTCATTTTTTGTTTCATCTAAACTCGATTTATTGAGTTTTCTGCGCTATAATGAACGTAGAATTTTCAAGTTTCTTGTTTCATGAGAGAAAGGAGCCCTCATGCAAAACCGCGCAGGAACATTCATCACAAACTTATCCGGAGAGATGGCATATCAATCATTCCGTCCGGCCCCTTGCTCCCTGTTCCGGATATTGAATTAAACGAAAACCTGGTTGCAAAGCTGGTCGATACGAATCGAAAAATCGCCGTTCTGGAAGGATTAGTCTGCAGGATTCCAAACATGGATCTCTTTATTTCCATGTATGTCCGGAAAGAAGCTTTGTTATCGTCACAGATCGAAGGTACTCAATGTACTCTGGATGATATTCTGGACCCGTTCAGGGATGAGAATGCCAATCAGAATGTATCCGATGTTGTAAATTATATCCGCGCTACAGAATTCGCCATCAAACGTTTAGACAACCTTCCCCTTTGCAATCGCCTGATCAAAGAAACACATGCTGTCCTTATGGAAGGTGCGCGCGGTCAGGAAAAAAGTCCAGGAGAATTCCGCTATTCTCAAAACTGGATCGGCGGTCAGGGGAGTACTATAAAAAATGCGCGCTATATCCCACCAAATCCGGAAGATATGCAGGCAGCCATGTCTGACCTGGAAAAATATATGAACAGCGAAAGCAATACCGATCCTCTCATTCAGGCTTCACTTATCCACTATCAGTTTGAGACGATTCATCCTTTTCCTGATGGGAATGGACGTGTTGGAAGACTGCTGATCACGTTATTCCTGATGGAGAAAGGTGTCCTGTCCACTCCTGCCCTATATATTTCGTATTTCCTGAAAATGAATCGAGTCGAATATTATGACCGGATGACGGAAGTCAGACGTACACTTTTTTCTACAAGCGTTTGCAGAATCAGCCGATGATGCAACCCGGACTATAGATAAACTCACGGCACTTCACGATGAAAGTCTCTCCCTGCTCGACGATGTTTCCAGCCGTCAAAGACCGAACGTCCTTAAAGTATTCACTTACCTTGAGGCGAATCCAATCATAGACATCCGGAAAACAGCAACTGCATTGACGCTCTCATACAATACTGTGGCAAAAGCGGTGGCTCTACTACAGGAAAAAGGTATCCTTAAGCAGACGAGTAAGGCTGGAAAAGCCAAAATCTACTCATACGATGAATATCTGAATATTCTGCTGATTATTCCGGGGCTCTTTGAGCCACCTGTCCGAACTTT
>ULPS01041002.1_pt1 | contig 10668 bp, 7 predicted proteins | sample 1953711 | NCBI WGS metagenome assembly ULPS01 (sample SAMEA4835635, study PRJEB28245) | human gut metagenome | biome: gut microbiome; material: fecal sample | place: Denmark | collected 2008 | reverse complement strand
GCATCGCGCTCGGCGAGGGCTTCGTCGCGTGCGGCGCTCACCTCATCGAGGACGGCAAGCGCGTCCTCCCGCGCCGCATCGAGCGAGCAGGCGCGACCGAACAGGTACGCTGCAGAGTCGCATTCTGAAATCTCGCGCATGCGAGCGTAGTATATCGGGTCGAGGAAGTCGTGTTCTCCCAGATCGGCAAGACCCAAGTCGGAGAAGCCGCGATCGGCCAGATAGCGATACACCTCGCAAAAGGCGGAGTAGGACGCGAGCGTGTTCAGGTTGTACAGAATGCTCGACATCGCCCAGGTGGCGTAGCTGCGAGAGAGCGCCTCAAGGCGCCCCGTATCGGCCAAGTAGCTGCGAAAGGAATGGATAGCGCGCACGAAATCGAACGCATGGCGGTCCTTCGTGGCCATGGCGGAGTCGGCGCGCATCACGCGATAGCTGATGAGCCGCTCGCCCACCGTCGCAATGCGCTCGGCGTCCACAAGCGCGGGGTACACGAATGCGATGTCCTCCGAGCGCTGGACGTCTTCCGCGAAGCGATAGCCCCCCTCGCGCACGAACGAGGCGAGAAACAGCTTGTTCCAGGCCCACGTCTGAAAGCTCATGAGAAAGTCGTCGGGGCTGCGTTTCCACGAAAACGCCTGGCCGTCGAAGTCGAACGGAGCGAAATGAAGAATGCCGAGCGGCGGATGCTGCCGGCGTTTAAGCTGATTGTTGTAAAACCAGAGGTCCCACACCACGATCTGAGCATTCGTGCGGCGGGCCGCATCGAGCGCCAGCTCAAAGCAGCGCGGCTCCAAGAAGTCGTCGGCATCCAAGAACATGAGATAGCTTCCCCGCGCCAAGGGAATCGCACGGTTGCGAGCGCACGCGCAGCCCGCATTCTCCTGTTCGACAACGCGCATCTTGCCGGCAAGGCGGCACTCGTACTCGCGCAGGACCGAGACCGAATCATCGGTCGACCCATCGTCGACGCAGATAATCTCCCACGACGATTCCGTCTGAGCGATGACGCTGTCGAGGCATTCGGGTAAATAGGCCGCGCAGTTATACACGGGGATGATAACCGAAACCGCGGGAGCGCCCCCCGTCGAGATCTCCGACATACTTCGTCCTTTCGCAATGCAATAACTGCATAAGGGTACCACGCAATGGGCGTATCTCGGCTGATTCGCCCTGCAGAAACGACCCTCGATCGTCATTTCGTCGTTTTGTTGAGCAGAAGAGATTCGATAGCCTCCTCGTGGCAATACATCTCTCATTTCGATATCATAGTAAGGATTCGAACGCTACGAAAGGAATGCGACATTGTCTGGGGCAACCGCATCGAGTTCCCCTTCGTCCACCGAAGGCCAGAGTAAACCCGTTAAACAACGTATCTGCTATATCGATATTGCCAAGGGATTCGCCATGCTCTGCATCATTGCAGGGCACTTTGGAATTGTAAGCGCAGAGCGCTTCGTGTTCACCTTCCACGTCCCGCTTTTCTTCCTCTTAAGCGGGTATTTCCTCTCCACCAAAGTGAGCTTTCTTCCTTTCATGAAACAGAAAGCCCGACAGCTGCTCGTGCCCTATTACGTCACAGGTGTCGTTCTCCTTGTAGTCGCCACCGTCGTCAATCACTTTGTCTGGCCGGAAATCGATGCCCTGAATAATGCGAAGAGCATGCTGGGTGCCTTATTGTATGGCTCAGGGGCACCCCATAGCGAGCCTTTCGCGATTCGCCAAATCGGCCTGCTGTGGCTTCTCTGGGCTCTCTTCTTCTCGACGGGTTTTACCCGCCTCGCACTCAAAACCAAGTGTCCGTTGCTCACCGTATGTCTCATAGCAGCCGCAGGATGGGCGAGCGCAAAAGTGACTTGGCTTCCCTTTTCCATCCAGCCGGGCGCGATGGCCTCATTTTTCATGTACCTTGGATTCCTCGCGCGAAAGCACGGAATCCTTGACAAGAAACCGCCTCTCGCTTTGATTATCGTCTTAATTCTGCTCTGGATAGCGTCCATCTACTTTGGGGTTTCTATCAATATCGTCGTCTGTTTCCTCTCTCACGGGCTTCTGAGCATCGCCATCTCGATTGCGGCGTCTTATCTCGTCGTCCTCGCCTGCAAGGTCGCCGAGCAACGGCTTCGCACTGTGTCCCGATTCTTGAACTTCTTTGGACAAACAACCCTCATCGTCATGTGCTTCCACGCGATTTCCGATTTCTGCTTCCCGAATCTCATGCTCTACAGCTGGCTCGAGCCCTTCGGCTTTCCCCATACCGCCGTGAGCGTTCTCATCCTCGTGCTCAATGTGCTGTGGCCGCTCCTTGGCGTATTCGTTTCCTTGCGTGTTCCTTTGCTGAGAAAGCTATTCAGCGTCCGCCCGATATCGCCTCTTCCCGAACGCAAGTCGGCCGCTTAGGGGACAAGCTGGGGCAAGCGCCCCTGTACCTTTTCTTTTAAGACTCCATCATGATAAGGTCATTTGGAACTATCCCAAGAAGAAGACTCGAGCACTAGCAACGGAAAGGGCGAGCGTACCGGCGCCGTAACCACTGTATTGGCCGATCGTGAATCCACTCAGTGCATGGGTCACCAAGCTCGAACCCCTCGCCCCCTCCCCCATTTCCGATGCCCGCAAGAGTTTACCCTTTTCCCGCAATACTTAATTCGCCCTTGGTCTGTTCGCTCGGCAGTTTTATAATGCTCTAATTGTCTGAGTGTAGAGGTGCCAGTGGTTGTTTCTAAAACAAAAACCGATATTAAGCGATGGGGAATTACACTTGTCGCCTCTTTCGCCATAGCCTTTCTAATCGAAATCTGCATATTCAACTATCAAAGTCTTGAAACGGCTTTCCTGCACCCGAACAACACATCCATCGGAGAGCAATCGACCGATGCGGTAATCCTTCATTTCTCCAATTCGAATGCCGAATTCATCCCCGTTAACGGCGAAGTGACAACCCTAACGCTCACTACCGACTCCGATATTCCAATCCTTTTGGACATCGCTGGAAAAGACGAGGGCAATCAATTTTTTTACTCGCTAGGAAATACCACAATCAACGGTTCTAAGACAATCCGAATAAATCCTTCGGGGAAAATCACCTCACTGCAAATCACAACCATCGAAGATGAGTCTTTCAATGGCAACATCAAGGTCGAAGTCAATAAGCCCATTCCATTCGACATCAAGAAATCACATGTTCTCGCGATAGCGGCCATTACGCTCATCGCATTCGGAGTAAGCGCGTCCTCATCCTTGGCCCGAAGACGCTACGATGAAAGTAAATCTTTCTCCGCTGCTGTTGGAGTAGTTGCTGCTTTGGGAATTTTCGGGCTTTGCTCCGCGTCTATCATTTCCCCAGACGCGCCGGGATATGAGCATTACCACGAATACTACGAGCTCACTCAAGCACTCGCAGCAGGACAAACATCACTTTTAGTAAAGCCTTCACCGGAGCTGCTAGCACTCGACAATCCTTACGATACGACAGCGCGAATCGCTTCTGGAGCTCCTTATCTTTGGGACCATGCGCTTTTCAACGAACGCTATTATGTCTACTTCGGCGTCCTCCCAGCAGTCATTTACTACCTCCCATTTTACGCCGTCACGGGAGGAGCAGAGCTACCCAACTGGGTTGCCATTGGCATTTCCTACGCCCTTTCAGCAATAGGAATGGCATTTTGGTTTTTAACTGCTGCAAGAAATGGTTCCCCGAAACAAAACAAGCATCATTTCTACTTGGATTCATAACTCTGCTCTTGGGGAGCTGGGCCATACCCTGCGCCCAATTCCCCGACCTCTATAACATACCCATATCGCTTGGCCTGGCGTGCGCGATCTGGGGCATCGCATTTTTAATTAAAGCAATTACTCCCCGCAAAGCGAGTTTGTTGAATGCCTGCCTTGGCACAACATTCCTATCCCTAACCATTCTCTGCCGCCCGCAAATGCTGATTTTTGGCATCGTCGCTATTGCACTTGCTGCTTTTAGCCTTCGGGACCCTAAGACGAGAAAGGCGAATGCAAAGGTAATTGGCATCGCCCTCCTACCAATCATTGTAATTACCGCCGTTGCTGGAGCCTATAATTATTCGCGTTTCGGATCTCCCCTTGATTTCGGAGCAAATTACAACCTAACTACCAACGACATGACGCATCGCGGATGGAATGCCGATCGACTTCCACTCGCTTTCTTTGCATACTTAGTTGAGCCTTTCGCATTCTCTCTTTCGAAGATGGCGTTTAGCTCCGTTAACTTGGATTATACTTACTTTGGGACGACGATATCCCAGCCAATGCACGGAGGCATCTTGGCCCTGATTCCCGTACTCCCCTGCGCCATCTTGTTTTTTCTACTTACACCGCAAAAGGCAAGACAAAATGAGCCTCTCCAACTAGTCGCTGTTTTAATTCTATGCACACTTATCACTGTTGCTTTTGATGCGAATGGTGCCGGTATATTGATGCGCTATTTTGCCGATTTTGGCCCACTTCTTTCATTCGCCGCGTGTCTTAGCATGCTAACGCTTTTAAACAACAATGCCACAACTAACCAACCGATGCAGGCATCAATAGCTTTCGGAGCTCAAACAGCAATTCGAAGAACCCTCATCATCTCGGTGCTTGTTTCAATTGCACTTCAGTTAATCGAGCTTGGCGCTTTCCGAGTCGGGCAGTAATATTGATCTTGTTGTAGACAATGAACAGTTCACGAAACAACAATCCATCTTCCAGGCATCGCAAAATGCCCACGGTTAAAAACAGTCTCATTACAGGAGCATTTGCTGCATGCTTTACTCTTTTCTGCATTGTTGGGCAAATATGCGCAGATGACGATAAGCATCTGAATTTGCTTATCTGCCTCGGGGTATTTTCCCTCTTCTTTGCGTTTTTTCTGCTGTTAAGCGGCTCGGGAAGGCGCATACTTTTTGCCGTACAACATGTGCTTTATTGGGTCAGCGCCCGCTTTGCCCCAAAGAGACTGCTTGCATTTGCGTGCAATCATGAAAAGCTCACCCTATTCCTCGCCCTTGCGATCGCCTGGCTACCTTACCTGGTATTGTTCTTCCCAGGTATTGTCATGTACGACATAACCTGGGAGCTTTTCCAAACCCAAGGTTCCGGCGCTTTGACAATGGGCCGAGCCCACCTCGCCGATACTACAGCGGCATTTACCGACCATAAACCCTTGGTCCATATGCTTCTCATCGGCCTATTGTTCAACCTGGGAAAAACAATCTGCTCACAAACGCTTGGCATTTTCCTTGTAACGCTACTCCAGTATATTGCAATGGCCTGGTCTTTCGCCTTCCTACTAAAATACTGTCGCACTGTATCTGGACTTCGCGGTGTTCAACTTGTAGGCCTACTGTTCTTTGCCTTATTCCCAACTTTTCCTATGTACGCCGTGAGCCCCTTTAACGACTGTATAGCACTTGCGGCTTTTGTTGTGTGGGCCATTTACTTCGCCGAGGCGATTCGAACTAAGGGCACCTCCCTCCAATCCAGCAAAATGATTATTTTGCTTGTGCTTTGGGGGACAATTGCATCACTGATGAAAAAACCGAACGCCTTCATTATCATCGCCTGTGCCGTCGTTCTTGTAGTCTTTGAACGCAAGCATATTGCGGCAATACTCGTGCAGGGATTTGCCCCTGCTTTCATCTGCCTTTTTCTTGTCCCCGCTATTGTATACAATCCCCTGAACGTACTTCCTGGCGATAAGGGCGAGTACCTGGGCACGTTTTTCCAGCAAACAGTTGCTTATGCACTGAATCATGGGGGGGGGGAGATTCCCGACTCGGACAGGGAGGTCATCGATAAAATTCTTGACCTTGACGAAGCGGTCAACCACTACAACCCCATAACATTCGATAAAACGAAATACTACTATCGGAATAGTGAAACAACCGAAGAGCTAATCGACTACTTCATTATATGGGCAAGACAGGGAGCAGACGACCCACTCTGCTACCTCTCAGCCGTCGCGCATCTTCAATACCCGTGGATTTATCCCAGTCAGACTATGGACTACTACAACATCGATTACGAAGCACTAAAGAAATCTGTCGCCTCGCTCAATGCCGATTACACACATGGAAAAGCGCTTATCGTCAGGGACTCTCTAAACTACCAAGCCCTTCCCTCACTCGAAGGACCTCGGAACACGATTTTGGGCTTCCTTCTCAAACTGGAAAATACTCCCGGCTTCAACTTCTTGTTGAGCATTGCGCTTTACGCAACGTGGATACCGCTAATCTTGAGTTTCATAGCCCTCGCGACACGCAAGCGCGACGTGAGCTTAGCGGCACTTGCCCCAATGTACGCGTCCATGGCAGTTCTTTTCGTTTCGCCCATCGTGATGTGCCGCTATGCGCTCCCAGTGTTCGCCCTCACACCGCTTGCTTTCGCCATCGCATTAAGCGGGACGAAGCAAGGCGAAATTCCAAGGGAACTAAACGCACAATGCGCGAAGAGGGATAGTTAGATCAACAGCTGATTTACCCAAAAAGCGGGTGATTCGTATACCAAATTACGAATGTTTACACTACCAAAATACGAATGGCTGACTTACCAGAAAGCGAATTTTGCACCAGTTAGCCGCGCAACGCATTGCAGCATTCCGCACTAACGGATTCTTCAAAAGTTGGTGCATTTATGCGTTCGCATAAGTTGTGAGCAGACGCCCTGTAATTTACGCGAACGCATAAATAGAAGAACAATGTGCTATTATTTATGCGTTCGCGTAAAGGGAGTGATATCGTGATCAATATCGGCAGCACGAAAGAACTCGGGGAGCTCATCATGCACGAAAGAAAAGCCCAAGGGCTCACCCAAACCCAACTAGCAGGATTAAGCGGCGTAGGCATAACATTTCTCTCAAACCTCGAAAATGGGAAGCAGACCGCGGAGCTTGGCAAAACCCTCAACGTTCTTGCAACGCTCGGATTAGACCTTCTCGCAGAAAGGAGAGGCGATGAGTAACCTTCGAGTTTCACTTTACCGTGAAGGAGCCCGCTTCGTCTATCTCCAGCTTACGACCTGGTCAGTACATCGTTCTTCGATAGATTCAGCAAAGAGTTGGCTATGGCTGTCGGCGGCGCACTAGACATTAGAGACGTGAAGCCGAGCAGCTTCGATCTCCTTGCGAGCAGCTTAGGCATCACTTCAAGCTACTTGAAGTCAATCGTCGCGCCGATTGTCGATAATGCCGAAGCTGCAATTCGCGAAGCAGGCAGCGAGTCGCTTGGTCCTTCGCAGGAGTTTCTCCCCTATTTGGCAGACGACCTGCAGGAAGACATCGCCCCGCGCCTTCGCGTCCTAGAGGAGTTTTGCAATCTTTAAGCGGCGTGCATACCTGCTGAGAAAGCTATTCAGCGTCCGCCCGATATCGCCTCTTCCCGAACGCAAGCCCGCGAGGCGGCTCAACCTTCGCGCCCAGCTTTCCCAGCCTGCGCGTGTCGACGGATGTACGGCTACGACTCTTTCGGCCCTTTCGCGCCCTTCGACAGCGCCTCGCGAAGTTTGCGAGGCAGGGTGAGCAGCGTCGATCCCACGCGGTAGGAATACGAGTGCGCATACTCCTCCACCTCGCCGCGCGCCGCGTCGCGTTCGCGTTCCATCTCAGCGCAGCGGGCACGTGCCTCCTCGACGCTTCGACGCTCCCGTGCGATCTGCGCCTGGAGGCGATCCTTCTCGGCGATATCGTTCGCCACCCGGTTCAAGAAGAGCTCCTCGGGAATCTCCCCGCGCTTCGCGGGCGCGATCGAGGCGATGGCATCAAGCAGAATGCTCTCCGATTCGCCACTCTTCTTGCGCAGCTCGGACACGCGGTTCGTCAGCGCGAACGCGCGCTGGGCGTCAAAAGCGAGGACGGATTCCAAAGCCGCGATGATCTCCGCGGTGTCCGCGCTCATGGAAAGCAGCGTGTCCGCCTGCCCCAAGTCCTCGTAAAGCGACACCACCTTGGGAAGATACCCCAGGCCAACACACGGTTTGCAGAACGATCCAAGCAGAAGGGACGCATGGTATCTCATCGAGAGGCCGGCCGAGCAGCGCGAGAGAAAGTCCACCACCGGCTCTATGCGCTCCCCCGCATCGAAGATGCGGAGCACCGCCTGAGCGGGAAGAAGCGTCCCGATGCGCTCGGCAAGCGCGCGGTCGCTCGAGTCGAGGATGCACGCTGTAAAGACCACGTCGCGATGAGCCGCCTGTACCCTCGAAATCGCGGCGGCAACCCGCTCGGCGAAATCGGCAGGAGCGTTCTCGTATTCGCGCAGCGAAACCGCCACGACCCTGCGCGACGCGGGGTCGATTCCTTCGGATGCGAACCATTCGTCGACAAACGAAGTGTCGGACGCACTTCCCAAAAACGCACAATCGGCAAGCGATATCACCTGCTCATTGCGCACCCGGCAGGAGCGGATGAGCTCGGCGGTCGCCTCATCGCGCGTAAGGAACAGCGCGCCCAGACGTCCCATGAGGCGCACAAGCGAGCGGCCGTCCGCCACGTCGAGCGGTCCCGCGCCGATGCCGTAGAGCACCGGACGCGCATCGTTCATGTAGGCAAGCTCCACGTAAGCGGCGATACCAGCGATGTCGGTGTGCGGCATCGACGAGGCAAGCTCCGCCTTTCCGATTGACCAGCGAATTCCCTGGTCGAAGAGGAGACCCGCGATCACAAGGGCCGCCGAAGATGCAGCGAGCACCCGGTCGAGGACGCGCTTGTCCTGAAGCGTGATGGAGTAGATGCCGCGCTCGCGCAGGGTATGCAGCGGGTTTTCCCCAACAGCAACGATGGAGCAACCGCGGATCAGCTCCCGCAGGCGCCTGTCGACCGTTGCCAGGATGTACTCGTCGCCGAAGTTGCCCATGCCCACGTAGCCGAGGACCGAGACAATCGTGCGCGGCGCGGGAAGGCCGGCCATAAGCCCCCGCTCGGAAAGCTGCTCGCGCACGCTCTCGAGGGCCGCAAGCAGCGACCCATCAAGGAAGGGACCTTGCGAATCGACGGGAAGGCGGCGGCTCTCGAACGCGGCATCGCCCGATCGCTGATCCGCAACCGCCGCGATGAGCGCCTCGTGCGCGCAAGCAGAGTCCTTCTCGCAGATATCCATCCGCTCCGCGCGCCATGGGGAAAGGCCCTCGCCCACGCACGCAAGCTTCGCCCCATCGGCATGGACGAGCACAAGCGCCTCGTCCGTCAGCAGCGCATCTGTCGGGGCATTTCCGCCTCCGCCTTGCAAATCGTTTGGGATCTTCTCGTCAGCGTCCTGCGCACCCTTGTCCAGACCCCCGAACACCACGCACGCCGCACTCGAACGGGCGGAGTAAGCGATGTGGGTAAACGTCGGGTCGGACGCGAAGCGCTCGGGCCACCCAGCGCCGAAGCAGCGGACGGCTCCCTTAAAGCGCTCGTCTGCGACCAGCTCATCGAAGAAGGCGACACGGGCGGGCGTCGCGTCCTGCAAGCACATAATGCCAGGTCCAAAGGCGACCAAGTTTGCAATCGGCGTCGAGGCGTAGGCGGCATCGACAGCGGGAGCGCACGCCCCCACGACGCCTTCGAACCCGTCGACTTCCTCCAGGCGCAGCGAGCGCCCGGAAATCGTTATCGCGAAGTCAAAAGGCGCGCCGCTCGACTTCGCCACGCTCGCCTCGGCCTCGGATCGCGCAGCGGCAAGCATGCCCACGGCGACGCCGCGCGAAGCGGCAGCGTCAAGCCCGCACGCGCCTATGCCCTCGGCGAGCATCAGGCAATCGGGACGCTGTACCTCGAAGAAGCGGGACAGCGCCGTAGCATCGAAGGTGCCGGCCTCGTCGAAAAGCTCGGGCCACATGCTCGGCGTGAAGAGAAACACCGTGTGCCCCTGCCGCTCGAACGCCCTCTTCGCACAGGAAGCAGGAGTCGCGACGCCCGCCCCCATGCGAGCGACGAGAACGATTTTACAGTACGTTTTTTCCATATCCGAAGCACCTTCCTTCGGGAAAGGCGCCGCACGATGCGGCACCTCCCATGCGTGATCACCATATCGAAACAACGACCGGCAGAGACGTGCGCCTCAAGCACCGCGCGGCCTGCCGAGACGAAAGACAATCGGGCTAGAAGCTCGAGTAGCGCTTCACCATCTCGGCCATCGAGGCGCGCCACGCGGTGCCGCCGGGTTCAAGGTCGGTGCCATTTACACCGGTGATGAGGCCCGTGTCCACTGCCCATCCCATTGCCTCGCGCGCATACGCGCTCACCTCGGTCGCGCCATTTTTCGAATCCATGGCCGAGCAATCGCTCGACGTATCGCGCCCGTCGACCACGCTCGCATAACGGGCGAACAGCGTTGCCAGCTGCTCCCGCGTCACCGGGTCGTTCGGGCCGAAGAAGTCGGTGCCGCTGTAGCCCGTCGAGACGCCAATCTCCTTCGCCCAGCAAAGCGCGTTGTAGTAGTACTCGTTCGGGTCCGCGTCGCTGAAGGGCTGCGAGACGCTCGAAGCGGGGCTGCCCGCCAGACGCCACAGGATGGTCGCCACCTGGGCTCGCGTGATCGTATCGTAGGGCCCAAAATGGTTCGTACCCGAATAATTCCCCATGATTTCGCGAATAACCACATAGTCGAAGGCGCCGCTTTCGACGAACCAATCGCCAGCAGCCACGTCGCTAGAGTAGCCCGCACGGTACATGAGGTTCAC
>ULPS01060115.1_pt1 | contig 10719 bp, 14 predicted proteins | sample 1953711 | NCBI WGS metagenome assembly ULPS01 (sample SAMEA4835635, study PRJEB28245) | human gut metagenome | biome: gut microbiome; material: fecal sample | place: Denmark | collected 2008 | reverse complement strand
CTTGTATAAACAATTTTCTGTTACTAAATTTCAGAAAATTGTTGAGCGTAGCATTATGAGGAATAGTAAAAAATGCATAATTGCGTTTTCGAAAGACATAGGTCAGTATAATGATGAATTGATAAGTAGATTAGAGTCTGAAGGTACGAAGGTAAGAATTTTTGAAAATAGAACCCAGACGATAGAATTTTTGAGCGAACAATTAAGGGGAAAAATTGAACTTACGTTAATAAGCTCAAGGGGAGATATACTGAGAAAGGTATCTTCTGATAGGGATCAGTGTTATTTATATACGGTTTCGTTTAAAAATGACTTACCATCACATTTTATGCCTGTTTTTTTCTCAAAAGGAGATATATCAGAAATAGAATTGAATAATTGTTTTAATTATAAGGAATGTAAAATAGTAAATATTAAGGATATCACAGAATCAATATATAAAGATATGATTGCTAATTCAAATGATTGTATATCACATCAATTAAGAGTTGGCTGGTCTGGAGATGTATATATTTCAACAATAACAGGAGCAGAAGAGCTTGAAGATGTAAAATTTAGATGGGAAAGTTGGGACGCAGGAAATGGATACGCTGGACCTCGTGCAGCTTCTGATCATGAATATATTAAACAGTCAGTAAAATCATTAAAACAATGTTGGAAAGATGGAGTTCGTGGGTATTGCGATTATTATGCGATAATTTAATCATACAAGTGGTTTATAGGGAAGTAACAGCGTTAAGGCAGGTATGAGATCGAAAGATTTTGTATCTGCCTTTTTTTATTGCAACAACTTCTGGTCACAATGTCCAGAAGTGGAAAGGAAGAAAAATGAGTAGAAAAAATGTTAAAAAGTTATTGATTGTGATTGCAGTAGGGGCAGTTGTCGTAAAGGTAGTGAGGGATGTCAGAAAGGAAAAAAGCAGGAGGAAGAACTCAGGTCTGCTTTGGATGATTTTTATGAGGAAGAACTGAACTGGTGGGACAGGGAACATGAGGAAGGAGAGGGAGTGGGCAGGAAATGCTTGGAAAATGCCCGAAATGTGGTGCTGATGTAGTAAAAGGGAAATTTGGGGCGTACTGTACCGGAAAGTGTGGTATGAATGTCGGCAAGGCACTTAGAGTAACACTTTCCGATTCACAGGTCAAGAGCTTGCTTCAAGGGAAAAAGATACTTGTCAAAGGTCTGAAAGGAAAGAAAGGCAGTTATGATGCGTACCTGATTCCGCAGAACATTGAGGAGTTTTCTTATACGAAAGATGGCAAGAAAATCAAGGGATTCCAGTATAAATTTAAGATGGAATTTCCACAGACGAAGGGAAAGCAGGGGTAGGAAAGTGGCTGTGATTGTGGTATAGTGAGGAAAAGAAAAATTGAAATTTGACGACCAAAATGTCAAAGCAGATGATAAAAAAGGGGGCTTTACTAGTGAAAAATGCTATTAGAATGGATACCTCATTTGCTACATCAACTGAAAAGTCATTAAAATTATTGGCTGAATCGTTAGAATCATACAAGAAATTATCTAGTTCTTTAATGTCAAGTATGAATGAAATAATGAAAACATACTCAGCGTATTCGCAGATTGAAATTGATAGAACCATAGAATCATTGCAAAAAACAATGAATTCATATGCAAAAATGAATATGTCTAATTTAAAAAGTGGTATGTTTTCAGATTCAATGAGAAATACTATTGAATCGTTTTTGAAGTCTTTTAAAGCATATGAGCAGATCAATATTTCAGAATCAGCAAAAGCAATAGCAGAATCAATGAATGCAATTTCAAAAAGTTTTGCATCAGAACAGTTGAGACAGTTAGAACAGATAGATTTTTCTGCTATGTTTGCTGATATAGTTCCCAAAGCAACTTCTTTATCGGATATTGTTGGAACAGCATATTCTCTGGTTCAAGATGAGTTGGAAGAGGAAAGAAACGAAAACGATTTATTTACAGAAGCAGAGGTCCAAGAAGCACTAACTGAGCAAGTTGCTAATCCAAAAGGTTTTCAGGCTAGGTTTGCTGGATGGACTGAAAAGAAAAAAGTACAATTCTTTATTATTTGGCAATTAATATGCTTTATTTATGGAAATTTCTTTCAGCCATATTTTCAGGAAAAAGTTGGTATTCCAGTAACAGCATATGTTGTTAGCAATGTGAAAGAACTTCCAGAAAAAGGAGCAAAGATAATTGGACAGATTAATGAGAATATTGAGGCAATAGTCATTGAAAATACCAATTATTATTACAAGGTTACTTTTACAGATGAACATGGTGAGACGAAGGAGGGGTATGTTGCAAAGCGTAATCTAAAAATTATTGAAGAGAAAACGGAAGAAGATGATACAGAAGAAACGCACTCTATGTCTGAGTAACAAAGGAGCCATCATTAGTGAGAACGTTAAAGCTTGAAAAGCTCAACGACACCAAGCGTAAGGATACAGTCATCGACTTTGAACAGCTCGGCGTTGACAGGCTTTTCATTGATGAGAGTCATTTTTATAAGAATTTGTACCTCTACATCAAGATGCGAAATGTAGGCGGTATCGCCCAGACCGAAGCCCAGAAATCAAGCGACCTCTTTATGAAATGCCGCTATCTGGATGAAATCACGGGCAACCGTGGCACGGTTTTCGCAACGGGTACGCCTGTTAGCAATTCAATGGTTGAGCTGTACTCCGTTCAGAGGTACTTGCAGTATGATACCCTTGCACAGAACGGTTTGCAGCATTTTGACAGTTGGGCTTCTACCTTTGGAGAAACGGTTACAGCTCTGAAATTAGCACCCGAAGGCACGAATTACCGAGCCAAGACGAGGTTTGCCAAGTTCTATAACCTGCCAGAGCTGATGCAGATGTTCCGTGAGGTGGCGGATATTCAGACAGCCGATATGCTAAAACTCCCCGTGCCAAAGGTCAATTACCACAATATTAAGACCAAGCCGAGCGAGATACAGACCGAAATGGTAGCTTCCCTTGCGAAGCGGGCTGAGAAAGTCAGGGCAAGGCTTGTCGAGCCGAATATCGACAATATGCTCAAGATAACCAATGACGGGCGGAAACTGGCTCTTGACCAGAGAATGATTGACCCGATGCTGCCAGATGACCCAGACAGTAAAGTCAATGCCTGCGTGGATAATGTGTACTGTATCTGGGAGGAACACGCCGATACCAAAGCGACACAGCTTGTGTTCTGCGACCTGTCCACCCCGAAAAATGACGGTACTTTCAATGTCTATGACGATATGAGGGAGAAACTGATAGCCCGTGGTATCCCTGCGGAGCAGATATGCTTTATTCACGAAGCGACCACCGATGCACAGAAAAAAGAGTTGTTCGGCAAGGTCAGAAGCGGCGAAGTCCGTGTGCTATTCGGCTCTACTCCTAAGATGGGAGCAGGTACGAATGTGCAGGACAGGCTCATAGCAATATAACCTTGATTGTCCGTGGCGTCCTTCCGACCTTGAACAAAGGCAGGGGCGTATTGAAAGGCAGGGCAATATGTTCCCAGAGGTGGAGGTTTACCGCTATGTGACTGAGCAAACTTTTGATGCCTACCTCTATCAGTTGGTGGAGAGCAAGCAGAAATTTATCAGTCAGATAATGACGAGCAAAAGCCCTGTCCGCTCTGCCGAAGATGTGGACGAGGTTGCCCTGTCCTTTGCGGAGGTTAAAATGCTTGCCACAGGCGATGCCCGTTTTAAGGAAAAGATGGATTTGGATATACAGGTTTCCAAGCTCCGAGTGTTAAAGCAGAGTTATCTTTCCGAGCATTACGACCTTGAGGATAGAGTGCTGAAATACTATCCTCAGACCATTAAGGAGTATGAGGAACGCATTGCAGGCTATGAAAATGATGTAGCTCTTGCCGAGTAGCACAAGCCGCAGGGTGAGGATAAGTTTTGCCCGATGACCCTAAAAGGCGTGACCTATACCGAAAAGGCAGATGCAGGCGAAATGCTCCTTGCAATCTGCAAGGACTATCCGATGTCCGCAGCTACCGAAATCGGTAGCTATCGAGGTTTCCGAATAGAGATTTATTATGATACCGTCAACGCCCATTATTGTATGAACCTTTGTGGAAAGGCAAAGCATAAGGTGGATTTAGGCTCCGATGCTCTCGGAAATCTGACCCGAATTGAAAATGAGCTGTCAAAGCTCCCTGCCAGACTGGAAGCAGCCAAGACCAAAAAGGCGGAAACTATTGCACAGCTTGAAATCGCAAAGGAGGAAATCAAGAAGCCTTTTGTCTTTGAAGATGAGCTGAAAGAAAAAACAGAACGGCTGAACGCTCTTAACATTGAGCTGAATCTGAATGAAAAAGATACTTCCGTTATGGATACCTAGCCAGAGCAGGCAGAAGAACAGCCCGAAAGAAAATGTGCAAGTCGGGAGAGATAATGCGGTTTGCATATTTGTATTGCTGATTTCTGGGAAGTATAATAGGTGTAGATTAGTAAATGTCGGAGGTGAAAGGTGTGCTTGATAATTTCAGATTTGAAACCTTTGTTGATGTGCATAGCAACATCTTTGCTGAATATCTAAGCTCCGTTATCGCAAAGCTTCCCAAAGAAAATCCAGAATACCGTTCTATAGAGGAAAGGATAGAGGAACTCTACAAAGAGTATCCAAAAGTTATGGGAGTTCTGGATACGGAAAAGCCGAGCGATTTATCCGAGCAGGAGTGTAAGGCTTTGATAGAAGTTTTGGAGCTTCGGAACAGGCTCAGCGATATGCAGCAGGAAGCAATCTATTTCAGAGGGTGCTATGACAGCGTTGGGTATCTCAAAAAGGCAGGAATCTTATAACCAAGAACGGCGGCATTGGCGTTGAGCTGATGCCGTCTTTTGCATAGCGGCAGAGGTGGAAAAATACATACCTTTGTGATATAATTTAATTTGGAAATGGAGCGTAAAATTATGATAGATTACAAATGGGTACGACCCGATATGGATTTGTATCATATTGGTGGAAACAATGAATATCTTATAACGGTTGCTAATAGCGGTAATTTGGAAACAGATTTCTATGTATATTCTCAAAGTTTTTACGAAGCGGCAGAGAATGTAATTCATTATTTGGGAGAAGAAGCAGCAGAAAAGCAAGATATAGCAAAACTTGATTTATGGTATTTTGCTATGGTTTATTTGTATCGGCAGAGCTTAGAACTTTTGCTGAAAGCAGGTATATTTCAAACAATAACCGATAACGTAGACAGAAAAAATATTGTGGGTAATATTCGTCACGACCTTAAACAAGCCTATGAAAAATTGATTGAAGTAAAAGGTTTATCGATAAGTGATAATGAAAATGGCAAATGGTTAATGGATTATTTGTCAGATATTTCTCGGATTGATAGAGAGTCAGATATGTTTCGATATCCGTTCGGGAATAACTTAAAGGTGCTATTTGACAGGCAGACAAATATCTCGTTGGTAGCAACACATGATAATATGAACAAAGCCTTTAGCATTATTAAGGGAATTTATGATACAGGAGATATATTAGAACAAGAAATTGAAGCATATGAGCCACATTTAATAATTGAGGGAGGACATTATTATCAACAAAGTGTTGTTGGATATAAATACTCTCAACACGCTTTTTATCCCTATTATTCGTCGTATGAAGAAGTTGGAAATTTCTTAAAGGGCGTTATTATGGCGGAAAAGAAAGCCAATTTATTTATGCCAATGTGTTATTTATATCGAAATGCTGTTGAACTTGGATTAAAGAGATTGATTATTGAAGATAGTCATATAGGCAATTCTAAGGCATTAAAGATTGTACGAAAGAAAAAACACAGTATCTTGGGACTTTGGAATAGCATTGCAGATGAGATAAAAGAGTATGCAAATGCACCAGAAGATGATACAACTTTAAATGACTCACAACGATATATCCAAACATTTCATAATTTTGACCAAAGTTCGGATTTGTTTCGATATCCTTGTAATAAAAATATGGAGCCGTATTTCCTTGATGAAAAGAAGTTCGATATTGAAAATGTAGCTTCTTGCTTTGAGGAATTATGTAATTTCTTAGAAGGTGTTGACGGTATGTTGAGTGCAGTTCAAGATTATGAAGCGGAAATGGCAGCAGAAATGGCAAGCTATTACGATTATTACTAAATATTAGTTTACATAGCCGGGAGGTTTTCATTTAACGAAAGCCCCTCGGCTTTTTCTATTTTCTGGAGGTGATTTTATCCATTGAGAACTAAGCAACCCTATGTGCAGATTGACCCAGATGTGCTTGAACGGATACGACAGATTGACCTGTTATCCTATCTGCGGGAGTTTGAGCCGAGCAATCTCGTTAAGGTCAAAGGGGCACGAGCAATGTGTACTGTACCGCAGAACACGACAGCTTAAAGATTTCCAACGGCAAATGGTATTGGTGGTCGAGAGGTTTCGGCGGCTATTCTGCCCTCGATTATCTGATAAAAGTCAAGGAATATGACTTCGTGGAAGCCGTGGAAATTCTCACGGGACAGACGATGGCGGACTGGAAACCACCCCCTGCTCCCAAGAAAGATGAACCGAAAGTCCTGCTCCTGCCGCCAAAAAATAAGGATTGTAACAGAGTGATACAGTATCTTTTCTGGCGTGGTATTGACTATCAGCTCATACAGGAGTGTATTTCAGACGGTACGCTCTATGAGAGTGCCGATTATCACAATGCTGTTTTTATCGGCAAAGACGAAAGCGGAACACCGAAATATGCCGCCCTGCGAAGCACTCTCGGCAGCACTTTCAAGCAGGACGCATCGGGCAGCGACAAGCGGTATTCGTTCCGACTTCTGGCAAGAGAGCCGACGGATACCGTGCATTTATTTGAAGCCGCCATTGATTTACTGTCCTATGCCACTTATCTGAAATGCGAGGGCAAGGACTACAAATCGGAAAGTCTGCTTTCTCTTTCGGGCGTGTATCAGCCAAAGAAAGAGATGAAGGACAGCAAAATCCCCATAGCTCTCACAACTTTTTTGAGTGCCAATCCACAAATTAAGACCATCGTTCTGCATCTGGATAATGACAAGGTAGGCAGGCTTTGTACTGCTACTTTGAAAGAACTGTTGCAGAAAGACTACAAAATCGTTGATGATCCACCGCCTGTCGGCAAGGACTTCAACGATTTTTTGTTGTCCTATCTGGGAATTGCAAGACCTATGCCCAAGCGTGAAAGGAGTGATGTCCGTTGATTGTGTAGTAGATTCTCACCAGAAAGACACCGAAACCAAATCAATTTAATGCTGAAAGCGAGGAATGAACCATTGAAAAAGTATGATGTAACCCTTACTGCCCATTACCAAAAGACCGTTTCCGCCTATGCGGAAAGCCCCGAACAGGCAAAGGAAAAGACAAAAATTATCCTGTTCGATACCGACCTTATCAACTTTACCGATGATGATTTTGTCTGCGGCGAAGTCGATATTACCGAGCAGAGCGAGGACGGTCTTGACGGTGCGGGCGAGAATACACTACAGGAAAATGAGGATTGTCCGTACTTCTGCCCCGTGTGCGGTGAGTGTATATATGAGGAGGACTGCGAAGAATGAGATGTCTTACCAAGCACTGAATTTGGTTAGCCAAATTCGCTTGTTAGGGGGCAGCCCCCTAATACCCCGTGAGAACAGAAAGGAGTACTACATACTTCTTTAGGGCAGTTGAAATTGCATGTACCACTTGCAGAAAAATTTCAGAATCAGAAAAAGAAAGAGCTTATTGATATTATCGAAAAACCTATATGGGAGAGTGCAGATACAATACAAACTGCGAAGGATACGTTAATACCAGATCTTATAAGCATATTAAGTGTTGACGAAATTGACTATTTTGTTATATTTGACGCAAAGTATTATCTATTGGAATTGGAAAGAGGAAAATCTTTGAGGGGTAATCCAGGTGTAGGAGATATAACAAAGCAGTATTTGTATCAGTTAGCTTATAGAGATTTTATCAAAGCGCATAATATTGCTGTCGTTAAAAACTGTTTTCTCATGCCTACTGAAAATGACGAAATTGTAAATAAAGGAACTGTAAGAATGCCGATGTTAGAAGCTTTGAATCTTGAAAATATTCAGATCAGGCAGTTGCCGGCTGCAGTGATGTATGAATATTATTTAACTCAGAAAAAAATGGATATTCGTTTACTGGATTTATGAAATGTAAGCACAGGTAATAAATGATGACAGATGTGTTGACTAAAGAACAACGGCATAAAAATATGCAACATATTAAAGCAAAAGACACAAAGATTGAAGTGCTTTTAAGAAAAGCTTTATGGACAAAAGGATATAGATATCGTAAAAATTATAAAGATCTTCCAGGAAAGCCGGATATTGTCTTTACGAAATATAAAATTGCTATATTTTGTGATGGCGAATTTTTCCACGGAAAAGATTGGGAGGTTCTTAAGCCGAGATTGGAAAAAGGCAACAACAGTAGTTTCTGGATAAACAAAATATCTAGAAATCGGGAGCGTGACGAAGAAGTTAATAAGAAACTTTTGTTCATGGGATGGACAGTAATTCGATTCTGGGGGAATGATATTAAGAAGAACACAGATGAATGCTTACGAGTAATTGAGAAAACAATTTTTGAGATAAAAATGCAGAGTGAGGATTTATATTAAGTAAACTTAATTATACTGGGAGAATATATGATTGATGAAGAAAAAATTGCTAACATGAATAGCAGTATGAATAAATTGAACGAACAGATAAAAAAAGCACAATTATCTTCAGATGAATGGAATAATGCTTTAAAAGGTATGGGAAAAATTGTTCAAGAATGGACTCGACTGAACGAAGTATGGAAAAACAATTTACTGGTTTTAGGTATATCCAGGGAATTCCAGAATTATGCTCAAATGGTTAAAGATGCTGAGGGATTATCAGAGGATGATTTTAAAGATAAATTCTCATCTGAATTAGAACAGAGCAAGAAATTGGGCCAGAATGGTTGGGTACCTTCCGAACATGGAAATCCAAAAGATTTTTCAGAATGGGCAGAATGGGTAGATAACTGTCCGGAAAAAATACTAAGCTTTTTTGAGGAAGATAATCAAAATATACTTAACGAAATAATAGGAACATTATCTGCTATATATGTGGAAATGCCTTATAAAGTATATTATGAAAAAGGTCTGCGTTATTTTAAAATGAAAGATTATATGACGGCTGCTATGTACTGGACGATTCTTCTGGAAATAAGAATTAGTAATCTTGTAGAATTTCCAGAACGTGGACAAAAACAAAAAAGATTAACATACGATGATAAATATTCGGAGTATGGATTCTCGTTGCAAAGAGAAAAGGAATATCAGGAAAAGAAAGGATTTCAAACTAAAAGATTTTATTTCTTAAATTTTTATCCTGCCTTAGAGGAATACGTTCATAGGCTGTTTGCGTATGGATTTCTCCCATTTGATGTAAATGATATGTCAAAAAAAGAACCTGATTATTTGGATCGTACTTGGCTTATGCATGGAAGATGTTGCCGAGAAGTTACACGGATAGATTGCGTCCAATTATTAAATGCTTTGGATGTGTGTGAATATATATTTAATAAGTAAAGCAAAGTATAGTGAGAATCCATACTAAGCAAAAATCCACTTGTAAATAATACAGGTGGATTTTTACTGCTTAAATATAATCAATTGTCTGCAAATATTCCTTAAAAATTGGCCTAAGTGTCTGTACCCAGCCGTAGAGTGTCCGCTGTGATTTATGCAGGATTGCAGAGGCTTCTTTTAAGGTAAATTTTTGTCCAAGTAGTTTAACATAATATATAGCAAGAATTCTCCTTCCTCTACAGGTGGGAGATGAATGTATATTCCGGTGACATAGGTTCTTCCGTGATTATTCCGGGGCTCTTTGGAACGGAATATACAATGAATTGCAAAAAATAAAAAAGAACACTTGTTTGGTAACGAAATCCATGGTATAATAGAATCAGTCGATAAGATAATTATACAAAAAAGGACTGGTTTTATGGAAAATATGGATCACAATGCACATTCAGTGTACTTGATGTATTATCACTTGATCATGGTGGTAAAATATCGAAGAAAAGTAATCAATGATCCAATTTCAGAAAGAGCAAAGGAAATATGGGAATATATTGCCCCACGGTATGGAATTGTTTTGGAAGAATGGAATCATGATATTGACCATGTGCATGTAATGTTTCGTGCACAGCCTAAAACGGAACTCAGTAAATTTATCAATGCTTATAAAAGTGCCAGCAGCAGGCTGCTGAAAAAAGAGTATCCGGAAATCCGAGAAAAACTTTGGAAAGAAGCATTCTGGAGCCAGAGTTTCTGTCTTTTGACGGCAGGAGGGGCATCAGTAGAAGTGATCCGTCAATACATCGAAACCCAGGGAGAGAAAAAGAATTGAACATAGCATATCGTTTCCGGATTTATCCAACAGAAGAACAGAAGATACTCCTTGGAAAAACATTTGGCTGCTGCCGTTTCCTGTACAACCAGATGCTCAATGACAAGATCCAGGAGTATAAAAAGACAAAGAAGATGTTAAAAAATACTCCAGCAATGTATAAAAAGGCGTATCCATTTCTGAAAGAAGTTGATTCGCTGGCACTGGCAAATGTTCAGCTCCATCTGGAAAAAGCATATAAGAATTTTTTTCGTGATCCTAAGGTTGGATTTCCATGTTTCAAGTCAAAACATCACTCCAAAAACAGCTATACAACA
>ULPS01054721.1_pt1 | contig 10726 bp, 7 predicted proteins | sample 1953711 | NCBI WGS metagenome assembly ULPS01 (sample SAMEA4835635, study PRJEB28245) | human gut metagenome | biome: gut microbiome; material: fecal sample | place: Denmark | collected 2008 | reverse complement strand
CCCCCGCCAGTGCTGTAAAGGTCGGTCTGTGGAAGCGGTTTTTCAGATTTCTTTTTTTCATAATGTTCTCCTTTGGTTTATTCTTGCGGGCAGCCCGGGGATATGTCCGTCGGGCTGCTGCGGCAGGGGACAGACAGTTCCCGTTAATAGTAGATGGACAGGGGCTTTCCGGAGATTTCCAGAATCTCGAAATCCACCCCGTAGATTTCAGAAAGCGTTTCTTTGGTCATCACCTCCTTTACAGTGCCGAAGCTGGCGATTCTTCCGTCCTTGAACGCGCAGATATAGTCCGAGTAAAAGGCGGCGTAGTTGATCTCATGCAGCACCAGCAGGACGGTTTTTCCAAGCTCGTCGCACAGCCGGCGGACGATTTTCATCATGTTGGTGGCGTGATAGATATCCAGATTGTTGGTGGGTTCGTCCAGAAGGACATATTCCGTGTCCTGGGCGATGACCATGGCAATATAGGCTCTCTGGCGCTGGCCGCCGGACAGCTCGTCGATGAATCGATCCTGAAATTCCTCCAGCTCCATATACTGAATGGCCTGGTCCACTTTCCGGTGATCCTCCGGCGTCAGCCGTCCGCCGGAATAGGGGAAGCGGCCGAAGGCCACGAGTTCCCGGACGGTGAGCTTCATCTGGATGTTGTTGGTCTGCGTCAGGATGGCCAGACGTTTGGAAAGCTCTTTGCTTTTCCAGCGGGAGATATCCGTCCCGTCAAAATCCACAAGGCCGCTGTCTCTGGCGATCAGCCGGGACAGGATGCCCATGACCGTGGATTTTCCCGCTCCGTTGGGGCCGATCATGGAAATGACCTTTCCCTTCGGAATCTGGAAGCTGACGGAATCCACGACTGCCTTTCCGTCATATTTTTTCGTTAATTCTTTTACCTGCATGGTTACCTCTTTTTTCTTTTCTCATTTTCAGGCTCTCTTCTGATAACGGTTTAGGAAAACCGTTATTTTTTCGCGGTCAGCAGCAGATAGAGGAAGTAAATGCCTCCGCCCACCGTGATGAAAACGCTGACCGGGATGGAATAGGTGAATACATGCTCCACGAGGAGCTGGCCGCCCACCAGCACGATCATTCCGAACAGGGCGGAGCCGAGGATGAGCTGGGTGTGACGGTAGGTCTTTAAAAGCTGGCGCGCCAGGTTCGCGATGATGAGCCCGAGAAAGGAGATGGGGCCCACCATGGCGGTGGCGACGGCGATGCACAGGGTTACGCCCAGAAGTAGCCTCCGGATGGAGCGGTCATAATCCACGCCCAGATTGACGGCCTGTTCCTTTCCCAGCGTCAGCACGTCGAGAAGCATCAGGTCCTTTCTGAGAACGAAGACGACGGCAGTCAGGAGCAGAACGGAAAGCAGGATGATTTCCGAATTGATGTTGCTGAAGCTGGCGACCAGCGTGGCGAGCAGGGTATCGTACTCATTGGGATCCATGATCCTGGTCAGCGTGGTCTGGATGCTGGAAAAAAAGGAGCTCAGCACGGTTCCGATCAGGAGCACATACAGGATGTTATGTCTGGTTTTCTGAAAGAGCCAGCTGTAAACCACTGTGGCTGTCAGCCCCATCAGCACCACATCGACGGCGAAGGAAGCGTTGGCGTTCAGCGCCAGAAAGCTTCCGGTGCCCGCGAAGAAGACCACGGCGGTGTGGATCAGGGTATACAGGGAATTCATTCCCAGCAGACAGGGCGTCACGATGGTGTTGTTGATGATGGACTGGAACACGATGGACGCTCCGCCGATGGCAAACGCCGTGATGAGCATGACGATAAGCTTCGGCGTGCGCAGCCGCATCGCATAGCGGAACAGCTTTTCATTTTCAAAGTTCACCTCCACCAGCATGTAAGCCGCTGCCGCAAGCAGGACAAGCAGAGCCAGGATCAGCAGCTTTTTATGGTTTCGGCGCAAAATGGCATGGTTCAATGTTCTTCTCCTTTTCTGACTGCGTTGAGGGTGTTTTCACAGGGGGAGCTTCCGGCTGCGAAGAAACGGACCGCTCGTCTTCCGTTTTTCAGCCGGTATAAAAGCAGGCCAACGAACAGGATGCTTCCCAGAATTCCCACGATCAGCTCGATGGGGAGTTCATAGGGGAAGATGACGACGCGGCCGATCATGTCACAGACCAGCACGAAAATGGCCCCGAACAGGGCGGTATCCACCAGCGTGCCCCGGATTTTGTCCCCCTTGAACATGGAAACCAGGTTGGGAACGATCAGGCCGATGTAGGAGATGGAGCCCACGACCACCACCACGGACGCGGTGATCATTGCCGCGATGGTAAGCCCCATGAAAAGCACCAGGTTGTAGGGAACGCCCAGATTTCTGGAAAAATCCCGGCCCATCCCGACGATGTTGAAGTGATTGGCGAAGACGAATGCCAGAATCACCAGAGGGACGACCAGCCAGACGATTTCGTAGCGGCCCCGCAGCACCAGGGAAAAATGTCCCACCAGCCAGGAGGAGAGCGCCTGCGTCATCTCATATTTATAGGCGAGGTAATTGGTGACGCCGCCGATGACGTTGCCGAACATGATTCCCACAAGGGGCACCATCACCACGTCCTTAAAGCGGATGTGCTGGATGAACCAGACGAAGATCCAGGTTCCCAGGACCGCGAAAACGAAGGCGAAAATGGCTCTTCCCATGAGCGTGGAGCCGGGCATGAACAGCAGAGCCAGCAGGATGCCGAACTGCGCCGAGGAGATGGTGGCTCCCGTGGTGGGAGAAACGAATTTGTTCATGCACAGCTGCTGCATGATCAGTCCCGCCACGCTCATTCCCACTCCGGTGCAGAGAATGGCAAGAAGCCTCGGAAGCCGGGAAATCAGAAAGATCTCCAGCTGCTCCAGATCCCCTGCGAGCAGGGCGGATAATTGGATGTCGATCACCCCGACGAACAGGGAAAGAACGGACAGAATCGCCAGAACAACGGCGAGAATTACGGTTAAGGTCCAGTTTTTGATGAAATTTCCTCCTTCCTTCAGGCACGAAGCTTTGGCCCGTGCGGCCGCCTGCGGGCGGCGTATCAGGTGTGAAAGAATGAAAGGGCATTCTTTCTGTAAAATGTTAGATAAGACTAACTGAAAAGCATATTCCGCAGTCTAACACATGGAACTGAAAAAATGCAAGCGATTTTATACTGAAATAGTAGGAAATGAGAAAAACAATCAAAAAGCAACGCCATATTTTCCGTTTATGGATGAGGCTTAATATTTTACCTGATTAAAGAGCAAATGGGAGCTTCTTATATTAAACTGCCCTATTGATATATTAAAAGTGTTCACTTTACTATTATTGACTATGGGAGAAAAATCGAATACTATATAGTAAAGTACCCAACTATTAATTCCATCAGGGGCGGTTAAATAGAGGTGAATGTATGCTTCAGAAAAAAAATATTGAAACCTTGAGAATGTTGTTCAGTAGTCATAACTATGTTATGACTACTGCTGAACTTACAGCCTCAAAGCTATACTATGCAGATATAAAACAACTTTTGGACAAGGGTTTGATTGAAAGAGTCAGGAGAGGTTACTATCACTGGACGCAGGATGCTGGAGAAAGTGAAATTGTCATTATCAATCGCCTGTTTCCTGATGCAGTGCTTTGTATGGAGACCGCCCTGTTTTTTTATGGATACAGTGACAGAAATCCTGCTGAATGGAGCTTTGCAATAGATAGAAATGTTTCTAAGCGGCGAACCAAAATTGATTATCCGTTTATCAGGGCATATCGTGTAAAGCCGGAGTTGGTTTCGCTGGGAGAAGCAGAGGGTGAAATTGATTCCAGGAAAGTTCGCATTTATGACCGTGACCGTACTATTTGCGACGTAGTACGAAACAGGAACAGGATGGATAAGGAGATTTTTAATAAAGCAATACAGGGTTATGTTAAAGACCCGAAAAAGAATATACCGAATCTGATGGAATATGCAAAAATTTTACGTGTGCAAAAGCGTGTGAAGGAATTGATTGGAGTGTGGTTGTAATGGCAGATATGGCAGCGTCTGTTCTGGCAAAACTCAGAAATAAGGCAAAGGCTTCCGGCATCAGTTATCAGCAATGTCTACAGCTTTTTATGCAGGAAGAATTTTTAAGAAAACTTTCGAAATCTGGATACGACGATTTCTTGATATTAAAAGGCGGGCTGTTTATCTACACTCTTACCAACTTTGAAAGCCGGGCAACCATTGATGTTGATTTCCTGCTTCGTGGGTATTCAAATTCAATGGAAAATGTTAAGAGTTTGATCTGCAAAATAATTGATACATCGACGGGAAATGATTATATCGAGATGACCGCAAAAGGGTTTGAGGAGATTTCTCCACAGAGAAAGTATCATGGTATCAGTACACAAATTATCGGACAGATAAAGAATGTACGGGTGCCGTTCAATATTGATATAGGCGTAGGAGATATTATTGTACCGAAGGCAGAACAACATAAAATAAATACGCAGCTTCCAGATTTTGAAGCTCCTGTAATTAAAACATATTCTCTTGAAAGCACCATAGCCGAAAAGTTTGATGCTATTCTGCAACGTTTTGAACTGACAGGCAGAATGAAAGATTTTTATGATATTTATTACCTTTCAAGAACTTTCGATTTTGAGGGGGCAAAATTGCAATCAGCCATCTTTGAGACCTTACAGCAGCGTGGTACTCCCTACGACAGGGATAGTTTTAAACGCGTGGCATCACTTGCAGAAGATGATGATATGCAAAAGCGTTGGAAATATTTCTTAAAGAATATCAAAGACAATATGCTTGAGTTTTCTGTTGTGATTGCGGAAATTAAGACTTTCCTTGAGCCTGTATTTGATGCGATTGTGAATGAGGAAGAATGGCAGGAACAATGGAACTATATCACGAAATGGAATAAAATGAAGGGGAAACCATGAGAATCTACGTACAAATCAAATCAGCGGGCGGCAGGAAGCCATCCCGCACAGCGGACAATCCCTTCCGGCGAAAACACATGCAGGGAACCGAAAACGCTTCGGGCGAAGAGAAGGAAACGGCCCTGAACCGGGTTCCCTGTGACCTTCCCGACGGGATATCCACCCTGCGGGAGCTTCTGACGGAGCTTGTGAAAACCGAGGTTGGCCGGTACAACGAAAAGGGAACCGACAGACAGGTAATTCCTTTTCTGACGGGAGAGGAGATCGAAGAGCAGGCGGAGACAGGAAAGGTGGGCTTTGGCCGCAGCTATTCTGACAGGAAGGCGGATGAGAAGAAGGCCGCAGAAAACGCCTGTCAGTGCTTTTCGGACGGCCTGGTGCGGGTGTTTCAGAACGAAGAGGAGCTGACGGAGCTGGACGCGCCGGTCAGGCTTCAGGAGAGAGACTGCCTCACATTGATCCGTCTGACCTTTTTGAGCGGGCGGCTCTGGTGAGGCGCGGAGGCCGGAAAGAATATGGGAAAAATATAAAAAAATGACCGGGGCAGAACACAGGAGGGAACAACAGGAGTGATGGAACGAAAAAACGCGAGTCTGAATAAAGGGAAGCAGGAAGCGATGGAGCGGCGGGCGGCAAAGAACGGAGCGCTGACAAAAGCTCTGTGTGATTACGCCTCTTATCCCTATGGAGGAGACAGATGGAGAAAGCTTGATGCAGAGCTGACCGGGCTGTATGGGAAGGCGCTGCAGGATCTGAAAACCGTGGAGGAATTCTGGAATCCCAAACTGAAACGGGCGGTGGCCGCGCTGACGGACAGGCGGTTCGCACAGGATATGGAGGAAATCACCCGGATGCGGATGGAAGGGCAGTTTTCCTCTTCCATGTGGCGCAGAAGCTACAGGTCCTCGGATTTCGGCTATCATGCCGTCCGTGCTGTGGCGGATCTGGCGGGCTGTCTGCACCTTGAGACCTATGATCAGGACGTGAAGGAGCTTCTGACCTGCGCCCACGACTGGGTGAGGGGCTTTGACGTGCGTCTGGCGCTGGAGCTGAGAAGGGGAAATGAGGAAATCTGCGCTCTGGTCTGGGATGCCATGACGGGAGAAAATACGGAGGTGCTTCTGTCCACTCCGATCATCCGCGCGGTGATCATCAGCGGCAGAGAAGAGCTTGTGGATCAGCTTCTGAAGCTTCTGCTGGCGGCCCGGCTGCAGGAGGGGCTGAGGCAGCAGATCCTGGAAAATGCTGATGCGGGAAGCGTGCAGACTCTGACCCGGATTTTGAAGCTCTGCATCGACGAGGATCTTTTCCGGTACAGCAGCGTCACCAGGGCCTTCGATACCTGGACCGGCCTGGGCTACGGGGACGCGGACGGCAGAGCGGTGAAAAAATGCGCGGCTCTGGCGTATGACTGTCTGACGGACGCCGAAGCGAGGAAAAGATATCTGAACAGCTCCAATACTCTGGAGGCCTATTTCGCACTCTGGGGCATGGGCTGCATGGAGGTGGCGGATACGGACCGGATGGTGCGCCTTCTGCTGGATGACGGGGAAAAATACCGCCGGATTCTGGGATGGCTGTTCGTCAGCCGGACCGACAGCTCCCGCTATAAGATGCGGCTCGCGGGGGAATATCTGAACGAGCGGGACGAGGAGACTCTGGCCTGGATCACGGGTTGCCTCTCGGTGACTGCCTCCGTTTTTAATACCTGGGCCTACCGCAAAGAGCCGTTTACGCCTGAAAAAAATCCGGATTTTCCGGAGGAAAAAGAGAAGCGGCGCAGGCTGTTTTATGCGCTGAAGGAGACCGCGGCGTTCATCGGGAACAAAAACCGCACTTTCACCGGAAATCCATTCGCCTTTACCTCCGTCACCCTGGAAAACACCCCTGTGATTTCCTGCATGATGAGTCTGGCCGGTTATGACGGGGATGAGGAAATGACGGAAGAGCTTGCAAAACTGCGTATCTGGATGAATGTGCAGCAGCGCCAGGCCTTCTATCAGAACCTTCTTCAGCCTCAGAAAAAGGCGTCGCACCGCGCCCTCCTGCGGGAAGCGCTGCTGGACCGTTCCGTGCAGGTGAAGGAGCGGGCCGTGCAGAGACTGTCCGAATGCAGGCTGATCGCGGAAGATCTGGAAGCGCTGGCTGACAGCCTGCGCTCCAAAAGCAGCGGCCTGAGAAAGGCTGTGCTTTCCGTCTTTGAAAAGCAGGAGCCCCGGACGCTGACAGAGGTCATCGAAAAAATGCTTTCAGGCGGAGAGGAGTACCAGATTCAGGCGGCGGTGGAGCTGCTTCTGGGATTTTCGGAAACCAATCCGGAGCTTGTGCAGGCCCAGGAGGCGGCGGTGGAAAGGCTGAAAAAAGCATCCCTTTCCACCCAGACCCGCATTCTGTTCGACCGTCTTACCGCCGGGGAGAAAAAGGAGGAAGAAACCTGGACGGAAGAAAACGGCTTCGGTTTGTATGATCCGAAGGCTCTGGCGGACGCGGCGGCCCGTCTGGAGGAACGGGAAAAGCTGGAGATGGAGGCTGACCGGCTGTTTTCCATCCGGCAGCTGAACGACATGCTTCCCTCGAAGGAGGAATATCTTTCCCTGCTTTCCCGGATGAACGATGTTTTTATACGCCATGCGGACTATGAGTATGAAACGGAAGCCTATGACGGAAGCCGCAGCAAAATTCTGTTCGGGGATGCATCCCGGCAGTTTGTCCCGATTCCCGCAGCCTTTGGAAACAGCGCGCTTCTTCGGGCACAGCAGGCTGTTACGCCGGAAATGATTCCCTTCTGGGAGGAATTTCGGAAGGCTTTTGGGGAGTACGGCACGGACCCTTCCAGAATGCTGGGACTCTGTTATACGGCATACCGCTGGAACGGCCCGCTTCTGTATGACAAAAAGACGGCGGACTGGTTTGTGAAGCTGGAGAAAGCTCTCGCGCCGGAATATCATAAGGCCGGCTACGACGCCTTTCAGGCGCGCTACTGGCAGATGGCGGATATCATTTCGCTGCTGCCTCAGTTTTTTCAGCCGGAAGAGGTCTTTCCCCTGGCGATGAAATACTATCGGAGCGTGCTCCGGCTGATCGGCGAAGATAATCTGTACCGGGAATATCTGGAGTCCATACGGGAATCCAGCTACATCTATCTGGGAGCACGGAGAGATTTTCCCATCAACCACCGGATGGCAGTCTTCTGGAGACGCATCCTGAGACAGACGGCGCGGACGCCGGAGGCCTTTCGGGAATGGTTCCTTCTGGAATACGCTCTGGAACGCCGGGGAAAGGGAGCAGTTACGGATGGGCTGACCCTGGAAGATGATTTCAGGGCCTGCGAAGAGAAACTTCTGCCGAAGGAGATACTGTATGAAAGGCTTCTGACGGGAAAGAACGCGGATCTGCGGATGCTCACCAACCCGACCCTGTTCCGCAGCAGGGGAAAAAAGATTCTGGATACCTGGCCCTGGGCCGGAGAGCTTGTGCGTACGGCGGTCAGCCGTATTGTGGAGGTGGAGGAAAAGCGGGGAGAGCTTCCCACGCCCCTCACCGCTCCGGCAATGGCCATTGAGCGCTTTGAGGGAGCCGAATATTTCTGCGGCCTTCTGGCCGCGCTGGGGAAGGAGAATTTCTACCGGGGATATTATTATTCGTCGGAGACCACCAAACAGGCAGTGCTGAGTCATCTGCTGAAGCGCTGCTACCCGGCTAAGGGGGATACGCCTGAAAAGCTGAAGGAGCTGCTTGGAGCCACGGACATAAAGGAAAAGCGGCTGGCGGAGGCGGTGATGTACGCGCCCCAGTGGGCGGGTTTCGCGGAAGAAATCCTGAAATGGCCCGGTCTCAAGAAGGGAGTCTGGTTCTTCCATGCCCACATCAATGAAACCTTTTCCGCGGAAAAGGAAACGGAAGTCGCCATTTACTCCCCCATCAGTCCGCAGCAGTTCAACGACGGAGCATTTGACCGGGAGTGGTTCCTTGCCGCCTATCAGGAGCTGGGAGAGAAACGGTTCCATATCCTCTACCAGTCCGCCAAATACATCACCTCCGGAAACAGCGCCCACCGCCGTTCCCAGCTATATGCGGACGCGGTTCTGGGAAAGCTTGACGCAAGGGAGCTGGAGAAAGAGATCGAAGAAAAACGGAATCAGGAAAAGCTGCGCTGCTATCCGCTGGTTCCCATCCGGGAGGGAGACCGGAAGGAAGCGCTGCGGCGGTATGAATTCATTCAGAAATTCCTGAAGGAAAGCAGGCAGTTCGGCAGCCAGCGCCGGGAAAGCGAGAAAAGGGCCGCAGCCACCGCCCTGGAAAATCTCGCAATGACCGCCGGCTTCTCCGATGTGAACCGCATGACCTGGTATCTGGAAAGCGAAAAGCTTGCGGAGCTTCAGCCCTTCTTCGACGGCGTGGAGCTGGAAGGCGTCGTCCTCCGTCTGGAAATCGATGAAGAGGGAACCGCCGCTCTTGTTGTGGAAAAGAAAGGAAAGCCTCTGAAAACCCTGCCGAAGGCTCTGAGTAAGAATGAAACGGCCCTTTCCATGAAGGAAACGGTGAAGGAGCTGAAGGAACAGAAGCGCCGCGCCAGGGAAAGCCTGGAGCGGGCGATGACGGAATGCACCGTCTTCCGGGTGGATGAACTGGAAAAAATCCTGAACAATCCCGTCCTTGCGCCCCAGGCCTCCGGACTGGTCTGGACGCTGGAGAACAGAAACGGTTTTTTACAGAAAACAGATAACGGCCTGGCGCTTCAGGACATCCGGGGCGGTCTGAGCCCGCTTCCGGCAGAGGCCGGACTCCGGGTATCCCATCCCCATGATCTGATCACGGCGGGAGAATGGGCGGACTATATGCACGCCCTTTATGAGAAAAAGATAAGGCAGCCCTTCAAGCAGGTGTTTCGGGAATATTATCCGATCACCGAAGAGGAGCGGCAGGAGAGAACCATTTCCAGGCGCTACGCAGGCCATCAGGTGCAGCCGCAGAAGACGGTGGCGCTGTTAAAGGGCCGCGGCTGGACGGTGGACTATGAGGAAGGACTGCAGAAGGTGTTCTACCGGGACAATCTGATCGTCCGCATGTACGCCATGGCGGACTGGTTTTCTCCGGCGGATATCGAGGCGCCCACCCTGGAAGAGATTCAGTTTTTTGACCGGGAGACGGGAAAGCCGGTGAAGCTGGAAGCGGTGCCGCCCGTCCTGTTTTCCGAAACCATGCGGGACATCGATCTGGTTGTGAGCGTGGCCCATGTGGGCGGCGTGGATCCGGAGGCCAGCCACTCCACCGTAGAGATGCGGACGGCCATCGCCAGGGAGTTGGTTTCTCTTCTGAAGCTTTCCAATGTTTCCTTCGTTGGGGCGCATGCGAAGATTCACGGGACGCTGGCAAACTATTCCGTACACCTGGGCTCCGGCGTTGTCCACGGGGAAGGAATCGGCATGATCGCCATTCTGCCCGTCCATTCCCAGGCCAGGGGAAGAATTTTCCTGCCCTTTGCGGACGATGATCCGAAGACGGCGGAGATCATGTCCAAAATCATCCTGCTTTCGGAGGATAAAAAAATAAAGGACCCGGCCATACTGAGCCAGATCCGCTGAATCGGACAGCTCACGGCATAAATGCCGATCGCTGCACTTGCCCGTCGAATATCCGCATGTCAATGCAGGTAAACCTGCCATCCATGCGGCTGTTCTCCGGGCTTATCACAATCGGATAGAGGAAGTTCCTTCCCCTATCCGATTACGTGATGTATACAGCTCACGGCATAAATGCCGATCGCTGTACTTGCCCGGCAAATGGCCGGTCATGCAAGCATGACGGCCGCTTGCC
>ULPS01067569.1_pt1 | contig 10756 bp, 7 predicted proteins | sample 1953711 | NCBI WGS metagenome assembly ULPS01 (sample SAMEA4835635, study PRJEB28245) | human gut metagenome | biome: gut microbiome; material: fecal sample | place: Denmark | collected 2008 | reverse complement strand
CCCCCGCCACGGCGAGAATCGTGGTAAAGCGTTCCATTCTGGACTCGTATTCTTCCTCTTCTTCTTCGTCCAGAATCTCATTTTCAAAATCCGTGCGTTTTCTCTTTCCGCCTTTCGCCGGCTGTGCGGGCGGCTTCGCGGAATTCTTTTTCAGACGGATTTCTTCCGTATGTGAGGTTTTCCGGGACTGCTTCTTGATCTGATTCATGTCATCCCGGCTGACCTTGCGTGTGGCAGCGTTCGACTCCGTGTCAATGACCTTCACAAAATCCTCATCCGGCGTGACCAGCGATTTTTTCAGATCACTGATCAGATCACCAACGCTCTGATAGCGTCTGTCCGGACTTTTCTGGGTACACTTTAATACGATCTGCTCCACGCTCACCGGAATTTCCGGTACAAAATCCCTGGGAGAGGGCATGGGCTCCTGAATCTGCTTGATGGCGATGGCCACCGTGGTGTCTCCGTTAAAGGGCACACGGCCGGTGAGCATTTCAAACAGAGTGATGCCCATGGAATAAATGTCGCTTCTCTCATCACTGTAGCCGCCCCTCGCCTGCTCAGGAGAGGTATAGTGGACGCTTCCCATCACATTGGAGGTGATGGTATTGCTGGTCGCGGCCTTTGCGATTCCAAAATCTGTTACCTTGACTTTTCCTTCTTTTGAGATAATGATATTCTGAGGCTTGATGTCCCGATGTATGATGTGATTGTTATGCGCTGCCTCAAGGCCCATGCATGCCTGGATGGCGATGCTGACCGCTTCCTTCACGGAAAGACGTGCTTTCTTCTCAATGTATTTTTTCAGGGTGATTCCTTCCACAAGCTCCATCACGATAAAATGGACGCCGTTTTCCTCTCCCACATCATATACATTCACGATGTTGGGATGCATCAGACTCGCAGCAGCCTGGGCCTCCACCCTGAATTTGGATACGAAGCTCGTGTTTTCGCTGAATTCCTGCTTCAGCACCTTCACCGCGACGAAGCGGTTCAGCTTATGGTCTTTTGCCTTGTAGACATCCGACATCCCTCCGGTGCCTATTTTCTCCAGGATCTCGTATCTGTCTCCCAGCATCATTCCAATTTTAATCATTCCATTCCTCCAGCAAAAGCTCTGCCATTTATGTGAACGGGTCAATTACGATGACCGCGATATTGTCCCTGCCGCCGTTGTCGTTTGCCGCCTTCACCAGCGCCTGTGCCGCGCTGCGGACATCTCTGTTTTTGTCAATGATCCGTCTGATCTGCTCATCCTCCAGCATATCCGTCAGCCCGTCGGAGCACAGAAGCACTCTGTCCCCCCGCCGCAGCGTTCTCCGGAAACAGTCCACCTGAAGGTCTTCCTCCAGTCCGACCGCCCTGGTAATGATATTTTTATTGGGATGAACCCTGGCCTCTTCCCTGTTGATTCCGCCATATTTTACCATTTCCTGAACGAGGGAATGATCTTCCGTCACCTGCTCGATGGAGTCGTCATGAACCACATACAGCCTGCTGTCTCCCACGTTCGCAGCGATCAGCTCCTCCTGCTTCAGGCAGGCGGCCACCACTGTGGTGCCCATTCCGGCGAAGCGTTCATCCTCTCCCGCACGATGTGCGATCACCTCATTCGCACGGCGGATCGCACGGGTAAGGATCTGCTCCACCTCTTCCTCCGGACAGGTCTCAGCCTCCTGCAGGATCGTTTCCACCGCACAGCTGGAGGCGTAGCCGCCTGCCCGATGTCCGCCCATCCCGTCAGCGACGAGAAAAATATTCGGCAGATTTCCCACCGGTTCCAGAGATGTGTACAGGTGGTCCTGATTCATTTGTCTCTTTTTCCCAATATCCGTTAAGGAAAACGCTTTCACTCCGTTAAACCGCACCTTTCTTCAGAAATATGGGGAATATGGCGGCGTCTCAGCTGGCCGCAGGCTCCGTCAATATCCCTGCCCATTTCCCTTCTTATAGTAACATTTATTCCGTTTTTTTCAAGCTTATTTTTGAATGCCTCAATCTGTGAGCGCCCTGACTGCCTGTAATCCCGCTCTTTAATAGGGTTGACGGGAATCAGATTGATATGGGCGGAAAGAGGCTTCGCAAGGGCCGTCAGCTTCTGCGCGTCCTCAATGGTGTCATTCACGCCACCCACCAGGGCGTACTCGAAGGTCATCCTTCTTCCGGTCTGTTCAAAATAGTATGCGCACGCCTCCATCAGCTCATCCAGCTGCCAGCTAAACGCCACCGGCATCAGCTCCCGGCGCTTCTCGTCCGTGGCCGCGTGAAGGGACAGCGCCAGCGTGATGGCAAGATGCTCATCCGCAAGCCGCCGGATCTGAGGCACCAGGCCGCAGGTGGAGACAGTCACATTCCTCTGGCTGATGTGAAGGCCGTTTTCATCGGTAAGAAGCCGGATGAAGCGAAGCAGATTCTCATAATTGTCCAGCGGCTCGCCGGTTCCCATCACCACCACATTGGAAACGCGCTCCCCGGTGGCCCGGGTGATGGAATATATCTGATCCAGCATCTCTGAGGGAAGAAGGTTTCTCTCCCAGCCGTCCAGCGTGGAGGCGCAGAAACGGCAGCCCATTTTGCAGCCCACCTGGGAGGAAATGCAGACGGAATTGCCGTGCCTGTACTTCATCCAGACGCTCTCTACCAGATTGCCGTCCGGAAGGGCAAAGAGAAACTTTCTGGTGCCATCGATTCCGGACTGCTGCATATCGACCTGTTTCAGAGCGGTCAGAGGGTATTTTTCCATCAGCTTTTTCCGGAAAGCGGCGGGGAGGTTTGTCATCTGTCCGTAATCCTCCGCCAGCTTCCTGTGCATCCAGTCATAAAGCTGGGCAGCGCGGAAGGGCTTCTCCCCTTCTTCGGCAACCGCAGTTTTCAGTTCTTCCAATGTCATGGATTTGATGTCCATCCGGTCATTCCTTCCTGTTGTGAATCTCTTCCTGTTTTCTCCGAAAGCATGCGATGAAAAAGCCGTCCGTTCCATTTTCTCCCGGCAGGAAGCGGACGCAGCCCTCCGGTTCTCCTTCCCTGCAGGAGGCCGGAAGATTGATGGCCGGCTCCCGGGACTCAAAGGGGAACTGCTTCAAAAACCAGGCCGCCATGTCCTCATTTTCCTCCCGGTTTACGGTACAGGTGCTGTAGATGAGCAGGCCGCCGGGCTTCACATATTTCCATACCGTGCCGAGAATCCTTCTCTGCAGACCGGCCACCTCTGAAAGGCTTTCCGGGCTCACCCGGTAACGGATGTCCGCCTTTCTCCCCATCACGCCAAGGCCGGAGCAGGGAAGGTCAGCCAGCACCACATCCGCCCGCTCCAGAAGGGTATCATCCGGCGTCAGCGCGTCCCAAACCTGAGCATGAAGATCAGGAAGGCGAAGTCTTGCGGCATTGTCCCTTATGTAGGAAATTTTCCCTTCCGTCAGGTCGCGAGCCAGCACCATTCCCGCTCCGTCCAGAAGCTCCGCCGCCTGACAGGCCTTGCCGCCGGGCGCTGCGCAGACATCCAGGACAAACAAGCCGGAAGGGGCTGTCCATTCTCCCCTCTTCCTTTCCACCCGAAATCCGGGCTTTCTGTCTTCCCCCTGCTGCCGGTGCCGGACGAGTTCACGGATTCCCGCGCATTCCACCGCCATCATGCTGGCGGCGTCCTGAACTGCAAAGGCGCCTTCCGAAAAGCCCGGCAGGGAGGCCACACCCTCCGCGCTCTCCAGAATGTAGACGGATGCCCCTTGCCGGGCGTATTGCTCAAAAAGAGGATGGGGAACCGGATTGCAGCCCCTCTCCCGAAGCATCTGCACAAGGCTCTCCCGTTCCTCTTTTGAAAGCCGCTCCGACAGGCGGATGGTCAGGGGGCGTTTTTCCAGAAGAGCCGCCAGCATGGCTTCCGTCTTCTTTTCCCCGTATTCTTCCATCCATCCGCGCACAATCCATTCCGGCATGGAATAACGGACGGAAAGAAAGCGAACCGGTTCCTTTTCCCGGTCCGGCCAGGCAATGGCATCCTTCTGCGCACAGAGCTTTCGCAGCACGCCGTTTACGAAACCGGAAAGCTGGGCGAAACGGCGTTTTTTTACAAGCTTCACCGACTCGTTGCAGGCGGCGGAATCCGGAACGCCGTCCATGAACAGGATCTGATAAGCTCCCATGCGGAGAACGCAGCGGATCAGAGGCTTCATCTTCCGCACGGGAAGGCTGGAAAACTGCTCCAGGATATAATCCAGCTGAAGGCGGCGTTCCGTCACACCGTCCGTAAGGCGCTTTAAAAAAGCCTTGTCTCTGCCGTCCAGGTAATCGTATTTATCCAGTGTGTTTTTTAAGAGGGTATTTTCATATTCCGTTCCCCGCTCCGCTTCCAGCAGCAGATCCAGGGCCAGCGCTCTCATATCCATCGTCTTTGGACTCCCGGTCCTTGCATCCATGTCCGATCCGCCTTTCGTCTGTCATGTTTCCGCCTTCGCCGCCGCAACTGGCAGTCTGCCCCGCCGTTTTTCACAGCGAAGGGCAGCCCGCCGTTTTTTCTGCCGGAAATGGCTCCCGCCATTTTTCCGTATCAGTCGTCCCGCCTTCTGCCGCCGGCCAGCAGCCAGAGCCGCAGAAGCTGAAGCACGCTGGAGGCTGCCGCCGCCACATAGGTGAGTGCCGCCGCGCTGAGCACCTTTCTCACCAGTCCGTTCTCCTGTTCGCTGAGAATATGGTAGCTTTCCAGCATCTTAAGCGCACGGCCGGAGGCATTGTATTCCACCGGAAGGGTCACGATCTGAAACAGTACGGAAATGGCGAAAACCCATACGCCGATCATTGCCAGCGTGCTGTTCAGGCCCAGAATCAGCCCCAGAATCACCAGCGGGATGCCCAGCCTGCAGCCCAGGTTGGCCGCGGGCACCAGCGCCGTACGGATGCGTAAGGGCGCATAGCCTTCCTTATCCTGCACCGCATGGCCGCACTCATGGGCAGCCACGCCGATGGCCGCCACACTTCCCGATGCGAAGGTGGCATCCGACAGGCGCAGCACCTTGGCCGAAGGGTCGTAATGGTCCGTCAGATTCCCCCGTACATGCTCGATACGCACGTTGGTCAGTCCATTATAGTCCAGAATCCTTCTGGCGGCCTCCGCGCCGGTCAGTCCCGTCATGCTGCGTACCCGGGAATATTTCGAATAGGTGCTGTTCACCCGGCTGCTCGCCCAGATCGACAGAATTGCGCCGATGATGACGAGTATATAGGTGGGGTCAAAATAGTAACCGTATCCGTATCCTAACATCCTAACATGTCTCCTTTTTCCATCCTGCAGCCCAGCAGAAAATCCTTCGCCTGCATGCGTTTCTTTCCTTCCAGCTGAAGCTGCGTTACTTTCAGAATACCCTTTCCGGTATTCACATATACGGCTTCCTTCTCCACCCGCTCAATGCTTCCGGGCTGTCCGTCCGATTCTTCCGAAAGGGGGACGGCCTCCCAGATTTTCAGTGTTTTTCCCTTATAGGAGGTAAATGTGCCGGGCCAGGGGTAAAGTCCCCGGATCAGCCGGTCGATTTCCACCGCGGAACGGGAAAAATCGATCCGTCCCATTCCCTTGTCGATCATGGAAACATAACTGCTTTCCGCCTCGTTCTGGGGAACGGCTTCCAGCTTTCCCTGCGAAAGCAGAGCAAGGGCTTCCACTATCGCCTCTCCTCCTGCCGTCTCCAGCTTCTTTGACAGCGTTTCCGCGTTGTCGTCAGGAAGGATGGCCACCTCCTTTTTCAAAAGCATGTCTCCCGTATCGATTCCGGCGTCCATCTGCATGATGGTCACACCCGTCTTCTCCTCCCCATTGATGATGCACCACTGGATGGGAGCAGAACCCCGGTAGGCGGGAAGAAGGGAGGCATGGACGTTGATGCAGCCATATTTCGGCATGTCCAGAATCTCCTGAGAAAGGATCTGGCCGAAAGCAGCCACCACGAAAACCTCCGCATCGAATTCCTTCAGCTTCTCCACCGCCTCCGGCCTGCGGATACGGACCGGCTGGAACACCTCAATGCCCTTCTGCAGCGCATATTCCTTCACCGGAGACATCTGCGGCACACCGCTTCTTCCTTTGGGCTTATCCGGCTGGGTCACCACGGCGGCTATCTCATGTCCTGCCTCATACAGCGCCTGGAGCACGCCTGCCGCCAGCTCCGGCGTTCCCATAAAAACGATTTTCACATTTACCACCTCCACAACGGCATGAAATCATGAAATACGGAAACTCTCAGACGGCGTCTTCTGACGCCCCAGAGTTTCTTTTCATGCTTCTTCCTCAACATCTGACAGCTCTCCCTCCACCTTTTCCACGTACAGGTGGCCGTCCAGATGATCGATTTCATGGCAGAAGGCCCTTGCCAGAAGCTCCGTGCCTTCCAGCTCGATGGGATTCATGTCCCGGTCATAGGCCTTCACCTTCACATAATTGGGTCTGGTCACAATGCCGCTCTTTCCGGGAACGGAAAGGCAGCCCTCACCGCCGGTCTGTTCGCCGCTGGTCTCCATAATGCGGGGATTGATGAGAACGATCGGATCCTCCCCGGTCACATCGATGACCACGATGCGTTTGAGCACGCCAACCTGCGGAGCAGCAAGGCCCACGCCGTTAGCCTCATACATGGTTTCAAACATGTCGTCAATGAGTTCCTGCGTGCGGGGCGTCATCTCCTTTACTTCCTTGCAGACCTTTTCCAGAATAGGGTCTCCCATCACTCTGATATTTCTGATTGCCATGGATTGTTCCTCCGTTTCCATGTCCGCCGCTTCTGCGCTGCAGACGCCGGACAAAATTATTTGTATTCTTAACACTTATCTCTAAAATGGGTTCATCGGGTCAAAATCGAACTGCACCGTTCTGCCTCTTCCCTCCCTGTCGACCTGCTCCTTCAGATATTTTTCCATCCGGTCCTTGAGCCGGATGAGCAGATCGTAATCCGGGCTTTTGATGTAGATCACGAAGCGGAATACGTCGTTGATCTTCCCGATGGAAGCGGGAGCCGGTCCGATGAGGAAGCTTCCTTCCGGCAGGTCTCCGGCCAGCAGGGAGAGGCGTTTTGCCAGCGCCGCCCCCGCCTCTTCGTCTGCCGCGCCGATCTGAACGGCCAGGATGTGCGCGGCAGGGGGATAGGACAGAAGCCTGCGGTACAGGATCTCTTCCTCATAAAAGCCCTCATAATCCTGGGCCGCCGCGTGAACGATGCTGTAGTGCTCCGGCTGATAGGTCTGGATCACCACCTCGCCGGGCCTGCTGCCCCGGCCCGCCCGGCCCGCCGCCTGGGTCAGAAGCTGGAAGGTCCGCTCTGACGCCCTGTAGTCCGCAGCGGCAAGGGACATGTCCGCCGCCAGAATTCCCATGAGGGTGACCGCGGGAAAATCGTGTCCCTTGACGATCATCTGGGTGCCCACCAGCACGTCCGCCTCTCCGGCGGCAAAGGAGGCGAGGATCTGTTCATAGCTTTCTTTTTTCCGGGTGGTGTCCGCATCCATCCGCAGCACCTTTTTGTCCGGATACATCTTATGAAGCTGCTCCTCGATCTGTTCGGTTCCCGCCCGGAAGCCCAGAATATAGCGGGAGCCGCATTCCGGACAGGTTTTCACAGCCGGACGCGTATAGCCGCAGTAGTGGCAGACCAGAGTGCCGTTTCTGTGCTCCGAAAGGGAAACGTCGCAGTGGGGGCACTTCATCACGTGACCGCACATGCGGCAGGAAACGAAGCCCGCATAGCCCCTGCGGTTCAGAAAAAGCATGCTCTGCTCCCCTCTGGCAAACCGGTCCTCCAGAAGCGCCTGCAGCCTCCTGGAAAAAATGGAGCGGTTTCCTTCCTTCAGCTCCTGTCGCAGGTCCTCCACATACACCTTCGGCAGCGCGCCGCCGTTTAAGCGCTCTGAAAGGGTGTAGAGCCGGTACCTGCCCTCCTTCGCCCGATAGAAGCTCTCCAGAGAAGGAGTGGCGGAGCCCAAAAATACCGCTGCCCCGTGGAGCCTTGCCAGCTCCTCGGCGGTCTCCCTTGCGTGGTATTTCGGCATGGTTTCGCTTTTATAGCTGCCCTCATGCTCCTCGTCAATGACGATGAGGCCGATGTCCGGAAAAGGGGTGAACAGGGCGGAGCGGGGACCGATGATCACATCGATCTCCCGGCGCTTCGCCCTCTCGCACTGATCGTATTTCTCCCCGGCGGACAGGGTGGAATTCATCACCGAAACCCGGTCTCCAAACCTCCTGTAAAAGCGCAGCACGGTCTGATAGGTAAGAGCGATCTCCGGGATCAGCATCACCGCCTGATGGCCCCGCTTCACCACGCCCTCAATGAGCGCCATGTAGACCTCCGTTTTCCCGCTCCCGGTGATCCCCTTCAGGAGGCAGGTCTGTCGGTCTCCGGCATCGTATTTTTCGAAAAAATCATCCACAATACGCCGCTGGGAAGGGCTTAAGTGTCTTCCCTCCTCCCGCTCCACATCCAGCTTCACCGGATTGCGGTAGTAGGGAACGCTTTCGATGGAAACAATGCCGCTCTCCCAGAGGCTTTTGAAGGTGGATGCGGAAATGTTCAGCTTCTTTGCAAGCAGGCCCATGGGAAGGCATTCCTCCGCGATCAGCTCCCGCAGGACGCGGGCTTTGGCGTTCTGGTGCTTCCTCTCGCACTCCAGAAGCTCCTGACGGGCCTCCTCCCTGCTCACTCGAAGGCGGATCTCCTTTTTCTCCGGCGTCTTAAACTTCTTTCTCGCCGGAAGCACGGTTTTCAGAGCCGCGATGATGGTGGAACCGTAATGCTCCTTCATCCAGAAAGCCAGCCGGATCAGACGGCTCTCCACCTGGGCGCCTCCCTCCCGGATGCTGTCCAGCTCCTTCATTCGGCTTTCATCAAAATCCGCCTCATCCGTCACCTCGATGATATAGCCGGTACGCAGGGTATTGCCGCGCCCGAAGGGGATGGTGACCTGCATGCCCGGCTCGGGAACGCCCCGAAGCCGCTCGGGAATGCGGTAAGCAAAGGGGCGGTCCACATTTTCATGAGAAATATCCACGATGACGTTTGCATATTTTCCCTGCATCTGCCTTACCGCCTCCTTTCCGGCTTTTCCCGTTTCAGTCCCCATCGCAGGCTCCGGCACGGGCCGGGGTCTTCCGCTTTCCATAAGAAATTCTACGAGGAAAAGGAAATGCCCCGTTCCTTCAGAATATCCGCGATCAGCTCCCGTTCGTCCATGTGATGCTTCACGCCTTTGATTTCCTGATAGTCCTCATGCCCCTTACCTGCGAGGACAATGATGTCTCCCGGACGTCCGTGGTCGATGGCCCATGCGATGGCTTCCTTCCGGTCACAGATTTCGATATGCTCGCCGTCCGTTTTCTGAATTCCCGTCACAATATCGTCAATGATGGCCTGAGGCTCCTCGAACCGGGGGTTGTCGGAGGTGATAACGGTCAGATCCGCAAGCCTTCCGCTCACCTCTCCCATCTCGAAACGGCGCAGGCGGGAACGGTTTCCGCCGCAGCCAAACACACAGACCAGCCTTCCATGCTCGTATTCCTTCAGAGTGGTCAGAAGGCTTTCCAGCGCCATGGCGTTGTGAGCGTAATCGATGAGCAGGGTGAACTCATCCGATACCTTCACCAGTTCAATGCGTCCCTTCACCTTCGCCGCAAGAAGCGCTTTCTGAATATCCGGAACGGAAACGTCAAAATGGCGGCAGATGGCGATGGCGGTCAGCGCATTGTAAACGCTGAACCGGCCCGGCATGTCTATCTGAGCGTCAAAATCCATCGGTCTGCCGGATTCCGTCCCATTCCCGCTGCAGGACACATGAAAGGCTACGCCAAGCTTTCCGTTCACATTCGTAAGCTTCAGGTCCGTGGCACGAATGTCGCAGTCCCCGCTCAGTCCGTAGGTTTCCAGCCGGCAGGTGTGCCCTTCCGTCACCTGCTGCCAATGGGCGTCGTCCCGGTTCACAATGCCAACCCGGCACTGTTTGAACAGAAGTCCCTTGCAGTGCATATACTCTTCAAAGCTGGCATGCTCGTTGGGCCCGATATGATCCGGTTCGATATTCGTAAAGATGCCGAAGTCAAACACGAAGCCCTGGCTTCTGTGCTGCATCAGCGCCTGAGAAGAGACCTCCATCACCACCGCGTCACAGCCCTCCTCTACCATCCTCGCAAAATAGGACTGGAGCACATAGGATTCCGGCGTGGTGTTCTCCGCATGGATATGGGTCTCTCCGATGATCACCTCAATGGTGCCTACCAGCCCCACCTTCAGCCCGGCGTTTTCCAGGATGGACTTCACCAGATAGGTAGAGGTAGTTTTCCCCTTTGTCCCGGTGATGCCGATGGTCTTCAGCTTCGAAGCCGGATGCCCGAACCAGGCCGCCGACAAAAAGGCAAGCGCGTAGCGTGTGTTTTCCACCTGCAGAATCAGAACGTCACTGTCCTGCGGCACCTCCACGGGCTTCTCCACCACCAGAACGGCCGCTCCCTGAGAAACCGCCTGTGCCGCCGCAGAATGTCCGTCAAAATTGGCCCCTTCGATGCAGACGAAAAGGCTGTCTTTCGTAATTTTTCTGGAATCATAAACCAGAGCCGTAATCTCCTGTTCCAGAGCGGCTTCCAGGTTCCCCCGAAGGGCTGTCACTTCCAGATTCTCAAGCAGAGTCCTCAGTTTGGCCATGCTACCTCTTTCCTGCGGCCGAACGGCCGCTTTAAATCTTAATGAAGAATCGCGGAGCGATTCTTCCAGGGAATCGGCAAAGCCGA
>ULPS01028601.1_pt1 | contig 10771 bp, 12 predicted proteins | sample 1953711 | NCBI WGS metagenome assembly ULPS01 (sample SAMEA4835635, study PRJEB28245) | human gut metagenome | biome: gut microbiome; material: fecal sample | place: Denmark | collected 2008 | reverse complement strand
TTTCAATTTTTGTGTTTTGCCCCAAACCTACGCTATTCTTCATAAATTTACGCAGATTCACGGGCAAATTAGTTACTCTTTTTCTGTTTTGTATCCCCTCAAAAGTAATGTATATTACTAAGATTGGAGGCGCTATCTTTCTGCAACTCCTGCTTTTTGTCATCGTGGTTATTTTATCACATACTTAGTACCTCTTCCTCTGCCTTCAGTTTTTACAACATCTTTTTCGCTCATTTCTTTCAGCAGCTGTGTTGTCTTTGATTTGCCAAACGGGACGTAAGGAGCGATTTCACTGATTGATTTCAACATTATCCTGCTTAAAAGCTTATATATTTTTCTTTCGTTTTCCGCCATATTCAGGTTTTTTCAAAAACCTGAAGTACAATCTTAATCGTATTTTTTTACGATTGATTTTCTGACTGTTTTTGGCTGTTAAGTTTTAAAAGCTCGTCACATCAGGGTACTTTCAAAATTCATAAGGCAGTACCTTTCTTTGGAATAAAAAAGGATCTCATATCCACCTTTTCCAGCAGCAATAATTTAATCTTTTTATCAATTCCTCCGGCATAGCCTGTCAGACTGCCATCTGCGCCTACAACACGATGGCAGGGGACAATGATTGAAATTTCATTGTGCCCTACCGCGCCGCCTACGGCCTGTGCCGACATATGCGGCAATCCTTTTCTGACGGCGACCTGCTTTGCTATCCCGCCGTATGTCTCAGTCTGTCCATATGGAATCGTGCAGAGTATTTTCCATACTTCATTTTGAAAAGCTGTTCCAGTGAAATGAAGCGGTACAGTAAAATCCGGATCTTTTCCGGAAAAGTAAATATCAAGCCACTGCTTTACCCTTTCAAAAAGAGGGATTTCCTTTTCCTCATGCTCCTTATCCAGAGAAAGGGCAAAATACTTCTGTTCCTCAAACCATAGGCCGGTTAAACCCGTATTATCTGCGGCTAAAAGGATATTGCCAACAGGGGAAGCATAATGACTGATGTACTGCATATCAATCCTCCAGGGCGAAAATTTCTGTGTCTTTACCCCGTATTTTTTTGTTTTTCGTTCACAGCTTACAGAATTCATTTCTTTGCGAGGTAATCCAGAATCTCCGCGGCATTGGTATCCGGCTTGACCTTAGGCATTACCTTCTCGATATTCCCCTGTTCATCAATGATGTAAGTGGTACGCACCACGCCCATACTGACCTTTCCGTAAAGCTTCTTTTCCTGCCAGACATCATATGCCTGGATTGCCTGCAGCTCCGGATCAGACAGCAGGATGAAGGGCAGATTGTATTTCTGTGCAAATTTCTGATGAGAGGCTGTGCTGTCCTTGCTGATGCCGATCACCACAACGTCCCGGGCTTTAAACTGTTCATAGGCCGCGGCAAAAGCACAGGCCTGACGGGTGCAGCCGGGAGTATTGTCCTTGGGATAAAAATACAGAACAACCTTTTTCCCGAGGAAATCCGACAGGCTTACCTGCCTGCCATCCTTGTCTGTAAGTGTAAAATCCGGTGCTTTTCTGTTCGCTTCGAGCATTTTATTTTCCTCCTTATTCTGATAAAATATGTCATTTTCGATCGGAAAACGCCGTCTGATTCAGGGCGGGATTTTATCCGTCCCATACGTTACGCGACTATTGTTGCATAATATATGAATCCTGTCAAAGAGAAGCAGATGATATGTGAGGTCAAGATGTAAGAAATTCTCCGCTGGCCGTATAGGCTTCAGAATTGTTTTCATGCTTGAAGACTCTTTTGAAGGGACTGTTATGATCTTACTCCATTTTCCCGTTTCTCATCCATACTGCCTAATCAGCCTCTCCGCCTCCCGCTTCATCTGTTCCACCACGCCCTCCGGCGACAGTATTTTCACCTGTTCCCCCAGCGAAAAAATCCATCCCAGGAACTGGCCGCTGACATGCACGTCCACGTTTACGGTAAAATGCCCCTCATCCGCAGGAATCAGCATCACGTCCTTGCCGAACCGATCCAGAATCACGCCGGCCAGGCTGTTATCCACCAGAAGCTTTACGGTCTGCTCCTCACCGCCGAACATGCCGAAGCTCTTTTTGGTGTAGTCCGCCATGTCCAGCTTCTGGAAATGTTCTCTGCCTTCTCTTTCTTCCTCCGATATACGGATATGAAGCATCTTGTCCACACGATAGTGCTTGATCCGTCCGGCATCCGAATCGTAGCCCACCAGATAATAATTTTCATTATCCCAGGCCAGGCCCCATGGGCTGATATGATACCAGGCCCCGCCATGGCGCAGCTCCATTTCCTTTTTCACATTCCACTGAAAATACTGGAAACGGACTTTTTTGTTTTCCGAGATGGCATTGTGAATGGCGTCCACGGTATAATAGATGCTTTCGTTCATGGTCTTGATCCTGCCGGACACGTACACCTGCCTCTGCAACTTCTGAGCGTCATATTTGCTGACCAGCTTTTCCAGCTTCCGGATCAGAGCATTCGTTTTCTTCTCCGTAATAAACCGGGAGGACTGGATGGCATCCACCAGGAGCTTCAATTCCGGCAGCTCAAACGGTCTGTTGATCACATGATAGTGGTATCTGCCTCCCACCGGTTCCCCTTCCACCTCAATATCAAGGGCTTCCAGATCCCGGAGATCAGTATAGATGCTCTTCCGGTCAGCAGTGATTTCATATTTTCCCAGCGAAGCCATTATTTCCGGCATGGTGATATAATGTTCTTCATCTGTATTTTCCAGCATGATCTGTGCGAGCCGGTACAGTTTAAACTTCTGATTCGTTCCCTTTGGCATGGCATTCCTTCTCCTGTCCCTTTTGCTTCAGTATAGCACAGGTGGGAGATTTATAACACAGGAACTGCCTGATTTTTCCCTTTCCTCTAAAAGTCATATTTGGCCGGGTCCAAGCCGGCCCGTTCGAGGACTTTTTTCCGTTCTACGGCCCGCATAAAGCCCAGCGCGTCCGGGTCAAGTCCTGATAATTCCAGCTCCGTCTTTTCCACTTCAATCCTTCTGCCAAAATCAACAGCATCCTTTCCTTTCATACGTTTCAAACGAGCACCTCCCTCAGTCTTCCATCCATTCCAGGTAATCGGCTTCGCTTGCGAAGAGCTGATACCCTCCGTTCACATAACCCATATAACCGTTCTCCGTATTGTATCCCTTCATCGCTCTTCGCTCCTTTCTTTTTTCGATAGTAACAGATTACAGGAAGAGCTGTCCTATACAAATCCCACCTGATTCCATTTTGAAAAACGAAATCAGGCTCTGTGAAGGAGATACGGGTTTTCACAGATTTGTCCTGGGGTGGACTTTGCCTAAGGAGAACATGCAGAAAACCCGGAGCATATGCCCCGGGCTTCATCTATAAACGCATAACTGGTTTCTTTATTCGTTTTTCCGTTATTTCACCTCAACCAGCTCAATCCGGAAATTCAGTTCCTTTCCGGCCATTTCGTGATTGGCATCCAGGGTGATTGTGGTTCCTTCTTTTGCCGTCACCTTCACGGGGAAGGGCTGGCCATACTGGCTTGTCAGATAGACCTGCTGTCCGACCTCCAGGTTCTCAGATCCCGGAAGCTGAGCGGTCTCAATGGTGAAAATGGCATTCGGATCCGGCATGCCATAGGCTTCCTCAGGCATCAGGTGGACGTCCACAACCTGTCCCACCTCCATATCCGCCACCGCGGCGTCAAACCCCTGAATCATCTGTCCGGCGCCGCAGACAAATTCCAGCGGCTCACCCCGGTCATAGGAGGAGTCGAACTGTGTCCCGTCATTGAAGGTTCCTCTGTAATGGGTGCGGCAGGTCTTTCCCACATTGCGGCCGGTCATGGCAGACTGTGCTCCACAGCCGCTTCCGCAGCCCTCCCCGCAGGAATGGCCGTCTTCATGGCCGCCGCAGCCGTGGCCTTCTCCGTGATCGCCGCAGCTGTGTCCCTCTCCGTGATCACCACAGCTGTGGCCTTCTCCATGGTGATGGTCACAGTTCGCGCCGGTGGAAACCAGCTCCCCCTTCAAATAGGATTCCACCGCCTGATCCGCATCTCCCTGTGCGCCGGCACACAGCTCAACGCCCGCCTCTGCAAGCGCGGCCTGCGCTCCGCCGCCGATACCGCCGCAGATCAGCACATCCACCGCCCGATCAGCCAGCAGGCCGGCCAGCGCGCCGTGTCCGACTCCGTTGGAGGCGATCACTTCGCTGGAAACCACTTTACCATCCTCAATCTCATACACCTTGAAGTTTTCCGTCCTTCCGAAATGCTGGAAGATATTTCCATTATCATAGGTTACCGCTATTTTCATCCCGCCGTTTCTCCTTTTTTCAGATGTTTTTTCTCCGGTAACGGCCTGACTCCTGAGCCGCACAGATCCGCCGCGGCTTAGCCGCAGACAGATTTCCCGGAGCGTCTGGCAACAGTATACCCTTTTACCGGAGTATTGGCAACGGATTCTGCAAAATCATTTCCGGACTCCGGAAAATCAATGGAAGCTGCCCGTATCCGTCTGTTATGCCAGAAAAAAACAGGCTATGACGCTCTTCCGCCATCCATTTCAAATACCACATCCGCCAGGTTCATGGTAGATTTTCTGTGGGATACCAGCAGCACCGTCCTGTTTTCCTGCGCCTCCTGCAGGGATTTCAGGATGATGCCCTCATTCAGGGAGTCCAGATTGCTGGTGGGTTCATCCAGCAAAAGGAAGGGAGCGTCGTGCAGGAAGGCCCGGGCGATGCCGATCCTCTGCCTTTCTCCTCCGGAAAGGGTATCTCCCAGCTCCCCCACTTCCGTATCATAACCCTTGGGAAGGGTCATTACAAAATCATGGATGGAAGCTTTTTTCGCTGCCTCCATGATCTCCTCCCGGGATGCGCCGGGCTTTCCGACGGCGATGTTGTTGGCTATGGAATCGTGGAACAGGCAGGTTTCCTGGGTCACACAGGCTTCCATCTGCCTCAGATCCGAAGTATTGATTCCACGCACATCCCGTCCGGAAATGCGGACGCTCCCTGTCTGCACATCCCAGAAGCGCATCAGAAGCTTCAGCAGCGTGGATTTTCCGGAGCCGCTCGGCCCGTGAATGCCAATGATTTTTCCCTTTGGAATCTCCATGGAATAGCCTTTCAGAATCTGCTCCTGCTCATAGGCAAAGTCCACCTGCTCTGCAGCCGCTCCATCAAAAACGGTCCGGGGCTGTCCGGAAATCTCCTCCGTCACCGGCTGCTCCTCCAGGATGGAAAGCACCCGCTCTCCGCTGGCAAAGGTCTGGTTCAGGTTGTTGGACAGGCTGGCCAGAGCCGTCACCGGGCCGAAGGAACCCATCATGGCGATGGTTCCCACCACCATTCCGGTGCCGTCCACCGCGCCGGCCTGTTTCAGAACGATCATCAGAAAAAGCATGGCGAAGGAAAAAAGCAGAATTGTCAGGTTGGTGGCAGATCTCTGGGAGGCCTCCAGCCGGTTCAGGCCTTTCTGCATCCCGCCCAGCCGGTCTGAACGCTCCGCCATCTCCTTCCTGCGTTTCTGGCCGCAACCATACTGGATGGTTTCATCCAGGCCCCGCAGAGAATCCAGAATGAAGCTGTTCAGATCGCCGAAGGCATTTCTGAAGGCCATTCCCCGCTCCGCACCCCTGCTACCGAAGTACAGGGGAATCGCCGAACCCACCGTCAGATATCCCGCCAGCGCCAGAACTGCGGCCGCTGCAGAAATCCGGCTGAAAAACAGAAGCATCACCAGGGATGTACATACCGCGATGGCGATGGGTGAAATTGTATGAGCATAGAACACCTCAAGCAGCTCAATATCGGAGGTGAGGACCGAAATCAGATTTCCCTTGTCCCGCCCCTCCAGCCTGGCCGGGCAGAGCCTGCGAAGCGCTGCAAAAACCTTATGCCGTATGATCGCAAGCAGCTTAAACGCTATAAAGTGGTTGCAGTATTGTTCCCCGTAATGGAGGATTCCCCGCATGAGCGCCAGAACCACCAGCGCCCATACTCCTGACAGCACCACACCGGATGCTGCCGGCGTTTCCACTCCTGCGATTTCCGCCCCCGTAAGTCCCGCGCCGTTTCCGGAAAGGATCTGCATCAGTCCGTATCCCGCCCGGATGGTCAGAAAGATGGCGCACAGGTACCCGGCGGTTCCCAGCACGATGGCCAGAAGCATTACCGGAAGCAGGGGCCGCACCAGCCCGATGAGCTGTCCCATGATGCGGATACCGCTTCTTCTGCCGGAATTTCCGCCTTTTTTTGACTTCTCTCCACTGAAATTTTTCATGCGCACACACCTCCTTTCCCGTACCGTTCCAGTTCCATCTGGGAACGGTACAGCGCCGCATACGCTCCGTTTCGCTCCATCAGCTGTGCATGGGTTCCCGCTTCCGTCACGCGTCCTTCCTGCATCATATAGATTCGATGGGATCTCACCACATTGGCCAGGCGGTGGGAAATCAGAAGAATCGTCTTCGTCTCCACCAGGCGATGAATGACCTCCATGATCATCTCCTCGCTCTCCGCATCAATATTGGACGTGGCCTCGTCAAAAATATAGACCGGCGTATCGTGCAGCAGAGCGCGGGCGATGGCAAGCCTCTGGCACTGCCCTCCGGAAAAATTGCTTCCCTTTTCCGCCACCGGCGTGCCAAGTCCCTGCTGTGCCTGAAGAAAGCCCCAGAGATTCACCTTTTTCAGCGCGTCCTTCATTTCTTCCTCCGTTGCGTCCGGCTTTCCCATCCGCAGGTTGTCTTCCACGGTTCCCTTGAATAGATAGCTGTTATGGCTGACCAGGGTGACCCGTTCCATCAGACTGCCCTCCCGGATTCCGGAAAGCTCCTTTCCCTGGATCGTCACGCTGCCCTCATATCCCCGGTTTCTTCCCATCAGAATGCCTGCTGCCGTGCTCTTTCCACAGCCGGAGGTCCCTACGATGGAGGTAAAGCTGCCTGCCGGAAAGTCCATGGATACGTCCTTCAAAATCGGACGGTCCTTTTCATAGGAAAAGCTCACATGGGAAAAAGCCAGATCCGGCTTCGAACCGTCCAGCGTCTCCGTTTTCGGTTCCGGCTCCGGCAGATCCAGAAGCGCAAAAATCCGGTCGCTGGCCGCCATGCCGTTCATGGCAATGTGAAAAAAAGACCCGAGAAGCCGCAGCGGAATAAAAAATTCCGAGGCCAGCAGAATCAGCATCAGCGCTCCATGGACGTTCAGGCTTCCTTTCAGAAATTCTGACAGGGTCACGATCATCCCCACCGCCGCGCCGCCGTAGGCGATGATGTCCATCACGCTGGTGGAATTGAGCTGCATGGTCAGCACCTTCATGGTGATCCGGCGGAATCGCTGAGACTCCTCATCCATCTCCCGCGCTCTGTTTTCATCCGCCCGGTAAATCTTCAGCGTCGTCAGACCCTGAAGGTTTTCCAGAAAGCTGTCGCCCAGCTCCGTATAGATTCCCCAGTATTTATTTAACAGCCGCTTTGCGATTTTCTGTACCGCCACGATGGAAAGGGGAATCAGGGGCACGCAGATTAAGAGCACAAGGCTTGCCTTCCAGTTCACAAAAGACAGGATGACAAACAGGGTCACAGGAGCCAGAAGGCTGTAAAAGAGCTGGGCAAGATACTTTCCAAAATAGGTCTCCAGCTGCTCCACCCCTTCTGCGGCCATCTGAACCACCTCGGAGGTGCCCACCCGCTCCCGGTACGCCGCTCCCAGCCGGAGCAGCTTTTCATAGATTTTATCCCGCAGAATCCGCTTCACATCCACACTTGCCCGATAGGAGGCAAAGGACGCCTGCCTGTCGCAGAAAAACCGCAGAAGCAGAGCGGCGGCAGACGCAGTGCCATAACCGGCGCACTGCTGAAGAGTTACTTCTCCACGCAGCGCGCTCTCAAGGAGCAGTGAAATGCAGGTGATCATCAGGATCTGACACAGCAGGGCCAGCCACTGCCAGCCTATCTGGAAAAAAATGTATTTCTTCGCCTGGGACAAAAGTCCAAGCAGCCTTTTTTTAATCATGGCAATCTCTCCGTTTTAACGTATATTTCTGTCATTCAGGAAGAACCGAAGACCGGTCCGTTTCCGGCTCATGCCGCACTGCCGCGCTTTTCCCTTATGCTGCAGACCACATGCCAGATGGCAAGAACGGGATGATACAACAGCATTCTCGGCCCGGAAAATCGCATGACCTGCCGGATCCGCTCCCGCATTGCAGGCTGATAGCAATGCACCTTACAGTTGCTGCAGAAGGTTTTCTTCTCCATAAACGGACATTTCTCACTGCGCAGGGCCGCGTACCCGGAAAGCTCCCGGCAGGCCGGGCACATCCGTCCCGTCCGTCTGTCATACTCCGCATGATTTTTCCGGCAGTACAGACGGATCATTTCCTCCACCACACGCTGCTCCTTCTTTCTCTTTTTCTCAATATCCATTTTCATCTTCTCAGGCAGCCTCCTGTTCTACGGCCGCTTCCGGCCGTATGGTTCTCACCCGCAGGAAAAAGTACAGCAGATGGCACAGCCACACGATGACAAGGCAGACTCTTCCTGCCGGTACCCGGCTCATCATCAGAAATCCCACCGCCATCACCAGGGTTACCGTCCCCACAATCCGAAGCTTTGTCCCCATGGTCATGGCTCTCTGCCTGACAAAGCTGTCCAGATGCTTCCGGTACAGGGCAGTTCCCAGGAACCACCCATGGAGCCTTTCAGAGCTTTTGGCGAAGCAGAATACCGTCGCCATATAAAAGGGTACCGTGGGAAGAAACGGCAGAAGGATGCCTGCCGTGCCAAGTCCCAGACAGAAGAAGCCAAGGAGTGTCCAGAGGATTCGGAAGGGAGATTTTCTGTTCATTTTCATTTTTACCTCCATGCCGAAGCGGTACGCTGAGGCCGCGAGGAGAAATCATGCAGGTGATTTCTCCTATGCGATCACAGCAGTTTTGTGCTTCGGCGCAAAACTGCCACAAAGCTGGCTTTGTTTTGAAACAATAAGCCATCGGGCTTATTGTTCAATCTTTCCTTTCGTTCGTTTATCGTTCGCCTATGCATACTTTTATTAGCTTTTACTAACTCGCTGTCGAAAAACAAGCCGCAGTATGCGGCTGTTCTCTATTATATGAATAAGCAGCTTCTTTTGTCAAATAATTTTTAGCCGTATTTTTACCGGGAACCTTTCGGAGCAATGCAGAAAGTATACCAGTCGTTCCCCACAGGCTCAAATCCGACGGAGAGAAACATATTCCGACTCTGTCCGTTAAAGGAATAAATCTGCGCTCTCACCTGGCTCAGCCCTTTTTCTTCAGCCATCCACCTGTCTGCACAACTCCGGATCCTGATACCATTCCAGCGCAGCATCATAGTTGGGATAATAGGGGATAAGGGCGATCTCCGCGTTCACAATTCTTTTTTCCATATTCTTTTCACGCTCTCCCACCGAACGGCCTCTTCCGGGTTCCTGCCTTCTTCTATAGTTCAGCCCCTTTAGCAGTGCCGCCCCTTCAGCAGTTCCGCCTCTTTCAGCAGTTCCCCACATACACATACCGCAACCACTGTGCCGCCACATCCCTGAGGCGGTAAACCCGCTCCACCGGTGTGGGATCCTTATCCGCCATCCGATACCGCGGGAAAAAGCGGGTCACATGAAGCGGAATCTCCCGATCCAGCGATGCGATCCATCCGGCCTCCTGCTCCATCTCCTCTTCGGAATCGTTTTCACCGGGAACGATCAGCGTGGTCAGCTCCACATGGCAGTCCTGCGCGGCCCGCGCGATGAAGCTTTTCACCGTCTCCAGGTTTCCGCCCAGCCTTTCATACCAGGCATCGGTGAAGCCCTTGAGATCGATGTTCATGGCGTCCACATAAGGCAGAAGCTCCTCCAGAACCGAAAGCTCCGCGAAGCCGTTGGTGACCAGCACATTTTTCATGCCCCGCTTCCGTACCAGCCGGGCCGTATCCCGGACAAATTCATATCCAACCAGAGGCTCGTTATAGGTGAACGCCACGCCGATGTTCCCACGATTTTGATACGCCTGCGCCAGTCCGGCAAGCGCTTCCGGCGTAATCTCCCGGCAGTGCGCCTGTCCTCTGTCCGCCATGGAAATCTCATGATTCTGGCAAAAAGGGCAGGCCAGGTTACAGCCAAAGCTCCCCACGGAAAGAATCCTGCCTCCCGGGAAAAAACGGCGCAGAGGCTTCTTTTCTATCGGATCGGGCATCAGGGATGTGAGCTTTCCGTAATTGATACTGACGATTTTTCCCTCTCTGTTTTTTCTGGCCCGGCAGCGCCCGGTCTGTCCTTCCGCCAGCAGGCAGTGACGAGGGCAGACGGGACAGACAGTCTCCAGCTTCTGCAGACCTTTTTCTTTTTCCATGCTCAAAAATGTCTCACCACCTCAAAGCGCTCCAGCCGGACGTTCTCCGCATCGTCCGGGATTCCGGCCTTCTGCCTCGCAATGTCGATCTGCTCCTCCACGGTGTCCACGCCCTCCAGGTTGGGAAGGAGCAGGCCCCTTCTAGCCCCTCTGCTCACGATGACGCCGTAGCGCTTCACATCCAGCTCCTCCTTTGAGGAAATCTCCTCCGGCTTTCCAAGCACATCCACGCTGTAAACCAGCCGGTCCAGCTCCTCCGGCTCCACGGGATGAAACCGGGGATCCCGACAGGCTGCGCTGACGGCATTTTCCATGATCTCCTCCGCAATGCTTCCTCTTACCGGAGAAATGGTTCCGATGCAGCCGCGCAGCCTCCCATCCTCCTTCAGGGAAACGAACACTCCGG
>ULPS01055064.1_pt1 | contig 10806 bp, 8 predicted proteins | sample 1953711 | NCBI WGS metagenome assembly ULPS01 (sample SAMEA4835635, study PRJEB28245) | human gut metagenome | biome: gut microbiome; material: fecal sample | place: Denmark | collected 2008 | reverse complement strand
GGCGTAATGGCTGCCGTATTTCTTTACCAGATGACTGACTTCTATCATTCTTACCTCCACAGAAATTTGATAAAAGAAAAAGTTCTTTGCATCAATTTATTCCATAAATGTGTAAAAATGTTGGCTGAAGTGTGATTTTTGTGTGAATCGGATAAACCGGGATCTGCCCTGTCCGGCTCTGACGGAGACTGGAACAGAAGCGCGGAGATTCTTGCCCAGGCGGCAGGCGGCTGGAAAAGGCGGGGGCGGATTTTATTGCCATATGTACGAATACCATGCATAAGGTCGCACCTGAGATTATCCTGGGCTGCACGGAAATAGGCCTTCTGATACAGCAGAGTGATACGGATATTCTTCTTTTTGATACCACACTGATTCATGCGCGGGGAGCGGCGTTGTATGCGGTGGAATGATTCGACCGGTCATTGACTCTTCAGAACACCGGTTCATTGCATATCTGCCGGTATATCCCGGTCTGATTGATATAGCACAAAACATTCTGAAAAAGCAGGGAAGGCGTATATGCCAAAACCGGCCATATACGCCTTCCCTTTATTTTCTGCTGTCGATTTTCTGTCCGCCATCTATTCTGTCATTCTGATGGACGGACGCAATTTCTCCTGTCCCGCGCTCAGCCTCTCTTCACATGAAAAGCATCGAATCCGGGATACACACTGCCTGCTCCGAGCTGTTCCTCGATACGCAGAAGCTGGTTATACTTGGCGACACGCTCCGAGCGGCTGGGCGCTCCGGTCTTGATCTGACAGGTATTGAGCGCAACCGCCAGATCCGCAATGGTGGTGTCCTCCGTTTCTCCGGAACGATGGGACGCGATGGCGGTATAACCGGCGCTGTGCGCCATCTTGATGGCTTCCAGCGTCTCGGACACGGAACCGATCTGATTGAGCTTGATCAAAATTGAATTGCCGCAGCCAAGCTCGATTCCCTTCTTCAGCCGCTCCGTATTGGTCACAAACAGATCATCGCCCACCAGCTGCACTCTGCTTCCCAGCTCTTCGGTCAGCTTCTGCCAGCCTTCCCAGTCCTCTTCATCCAGCGCATCTTCGATGGAAATGATGGGATATTTATCCACCAGCTTCTTCCAGTGTTCAATCAGCTCCTCAGAAGTAAATCTGGTGCCCGCCTTTGGAAGCACATATTCGCCCTTCTTCTCACCCTTCCATTCGCTGGAAGCCGCGTCCATGGCGATCACAAAATCCTTTCCCGGCTCATACCCCGCCTTCTTCACTGCCTCCAGGATGTACTCAATGGCTTCCTCATCGCTGGCGAGATCCGGCGCAAATCCTCCCTCGTCGCCGACAGAGGTTGCAAGTCCTTTGGATTTTAACAGTGCGGCAAGCGCATGGAACACCTCCGCGCACCAGCGCAGGCCCTCCTTAAAGCTGGGAGCTCCGGCAGGCATGATCATGAATTCCTGCACATCCACCGTATTGGCCGCGTGGGCTCCGCCGTTTAAAATATTCATCATGGGAACGGGAAGACGGTTTCCGTTTACCCCGCCCAGAAAACGGTACAGCGGGATATCCAGCGCGATGGACGCAGCCCGCGCACAGGCGATGGAAACAGCCAGAATGGCGTTCGCCCCGAGCTTTGACTTGTCCTTCGTTCCATCTGCCGCAATCATCGCCGCGTCAACCGCATAAATATCAGAAGCGTCCATTCCGGTGATCGCGTTGCAGATCACAGTGTTGATATTTTCCACCGCCTTTGTAACGCCCTTTCCCAGATATCTTCCCTTATCGCCGTCTCTTAATTCCAGCGCTTCAAATTCTCCCGTGGACGCTCCGCTGGGAGCGGTTCCTCTGCCCATCGTGCCGTCTGCCAGCGTCACCTCCGCTTCAACGGTTGGATTTCCTCTTGAATCCAGAATTTCCCGTCCAACTACCTTTTCAATCTCCAGATAATCCATGTTTACCTCCATTTTTATTCAGCAGCTTCTCCGCCGGAAGGGCTCTTCCGGAACCAGGCGTCCGGCGACAGTCCCCTCCGGTAAAACGCTCTCCGGCAAGAGCCGCATTCAAAAGGAGAAGTCCGCATGATCTATTTCTTGTTAGTTTTAACTAACTATCTGTATGGTACCATGGACATGACGCAAAGTCAACAGGAAAAACAGCCGCTCCTCTTCCTCATCCCCCTGTACATCGTCCTGCACGAAAGCGGGCATGCTCTGACAGCAGTTCTGTGCGGCGCACGGATTACACAGTTCCGCATTCTGGGCGCATACATGGCCTACGAGGGTGGCATATTCACTTCCTTCACGCTGTCCCTTTTCCATATCTCGGGAATGCTGCTGCCCGTTCTTGTATCCATCCTTTACTCGCTGACCTACCGAAGCAGAATAGAAAGTATCTTTTACCGGATTTTTTCCTTCCTCTTTATTCTCATTCCGGCAGGCTCCATACTCGCATGGGTGATTGTGCCGGTTCTGTATCTGCTGGGTCAGGCGCCTCAGACGGATGACGCGGCAAAATTTATCGACAGCTCCGGCTTAAGTCCATGGGTCGTTCTTTTGGGCGCAATCCTGCTTTTTGCCTGCTGTCTTTTTCTTGCCTGGAAGAAAAAAATCGTTCAGAATTACTGGGCCGCTGTCAGGCGTGACATATAAAAGGGCAAGATTCACAACATCCTGTTTCCCTTTTGCAGAGCTGCATTTTCTGCTGATTTTTTTATTGATAACGGACGCATATCCACTGAATATCCTGCATTTGTTATAGCAGTTTATTTATTAGCGTTTGCCAAAATGGACGTTACATTATTTGTTTTGCATACAGAGTTATGGCTTCCCAGAAATATTCATATTCCTCCATCACAATATATGGGCTTTCATTTTTTAGAAAGTTCTCTTCAACATCTTTCATTTCTTCAACATCTTTCATTATATCTTTTAGAAAATCGACTTTACTCATTTTTATTCCCCCTACTATAATTCATTTTCCATCATTTCTTGTATTCTTTCAATATCTGGAAAAATCAAACGGATTCCTCGTTTATACATAGCCAATACCTCTCTTAAATTGATTGTAAGCTCTCGCTCCAATTTTTTATGTATGGTAATCGGATTATTCTCAATCGTATGCACATGATCAAAATATTTCGCTAAAATAGGGAAAGCATTTTGAATTAAAAACGCATTATCCTTTCCGGCGAATTTACCTATTATAATTGTATTGCATTTTCCGTATCTTTGTTTTTTCTTTTCTATAATGACTTTATATTTTTCAACCTGTGAACTAATGGGAATCATCCAATACAAATTGTTATTCTTACTATCTTGAATTGCAAGGAAATGTGGACGATAGTTTCCCCCTTCTTTGTTACTCATCAAATACTTATCTTGTATCATATCAAAAAATTCATCTTTGATATGATAAGAGTATCCCTGTTTTATTTCCATTTTTCTCCTTATGAAAAATCCCCATCATTGACTGACGGGGATTTTTCTACGCACTATACTATTTGTATCCCACCTGTATAGCAAGTGGCAATCATTTACATACCGAATCATTTATATCCCACACCATCGGCAAGCGGCAAAATTACTCGTTATACATCTTGTACCCCGTCGTATAACAAACGGCAAACATTTACTTCTATACATAGTATAGCAAAAACTCTAAAAAAAGCAAGTCGGAATTTTTCCGTGTGCCTATATTATATTACGCAACTACTCATTCTATGCTACTGCACTTTCTATATCTAATCTCATTACGAATTATTCCTGCAAAAAGTCACAAAATCATTTTGTCCGCCTGGTATCATCCAGTCCGTTTAGTCCTATTCTGTCCACAAAATCTGGACAAAACAGCACGAAAAAGTACTAAATATACCTCATTTTCCTGCCCCGGCACACTACGAAACAAAATATTCCACCGCATCATTTAGGAAAAATCCCTTAAATTCACTGTAAAGCCGGGCCGCCAGTGTCTTGTTGTGGGCGGTAATCAGCGTAGGCTTGTTTAACGCCTGGATGACGTTTGCCTTGGTAAATGTCTTGCCGGAGCCGGTGACGCCTGGCAGCGTTTCAATCGGAATTAATCAAAACAAACATGGCCTCTCTCGCCGTTCTGTCACTCTGAATATATTGAGGATTTGCTTTTGAAAATTCAACTTCCTTCAAAGCCGAATGCTCTTCAGCTCCTGCCTTCTTACCGACACAATTCCAGAATGACCAGGGCAAAGATCACCGCGCTCTTCTTCATCTGATCCACCACCATGAATTCATCCGCTCCATGCATGTGATTATCCACTTCAGGATCCGCGCAGCCAAAGGCCACGCCGTTCGGGATATGATGCACATAGGTGCCTCCGCCGATGGCGACAGGTTTTCCTTCCTTTCCGGTCACACGGCTATAACAGGACAGAAGAACCTGTACCAGCTCGCTCTCCTCAGGCACATAATGCGCCTCAAACATCCTCTGATCATCTGCATGAAAGCCCGCTTCTCTGACTCTGCGGCGGATCACGTCTCCGGTATTCTCTTCGTTGGCACAGAGCGGTGCACGGCAGTCAAAGGAACCGGAAAGCGTCTTTCCGTCAAAGGAAAACAGGTTCAGACTCAGCGTCAGGCAGCCGGAAAGCGCATCCTCATGATCCACCCCCAGCGCCGCTCCCCGCCAGTCTCCATGGGGAAACAGCTCAGTCAGCCTTAAAAAACATGTTCTCACCCCTTCAGAGGAAAAGGGAACCCTGGACAAAAGAAGAATCAGCGCGGTCAGCGCATTGTTTCCCATCTGCGGGCTCGCCGCATGGGCAGGCTTTCCCTCTGCAAGCAGATGAATGCCGTCCGCCTCCTGCTCCATTGTAAAGGCAACCCCTGTCAGCTTTTCCACATCGGCGGAAAGCTCTGACAGAGCGGATGTATCCATCCCGGAAAGAACCACCCGTGCCTTTCCCGGAACCACATTTACCTTGGTTCCCGCCTGCGCGGAAACCAGCCGGATTCCTTCCGGCTGCTGAGGGATCTCCGCCTCCAGCGTCATATGAAGGCCGCCTTTTTCCAGATTGATCACCGGAAAGTCCGCGTCCGGGGAAAAGGTCATGGGCGCGTGCGGTTCCCGCTCAAAATAGTACCGGATATCGCTGCTGCCGCATTCCTCATCCGCTCCAAGGATCAGACGGCAGTTTCCCGTGACGGAAAAGCCCAGCTCCTTTACAGCACGCATGGCATAAAGCGCCGCCACAGCCGGCCCCTTATCATCCGCACTTCCTCTTCCGTAAAGCTTTCCCTCTTTTACCACCGGGCAGAAGGGCTCCGTTACAGTAAATCCCTCGCCTGCCGGCACCACATCCAGATGGGCGAGAATATCCAGCCTGGGAGCGCCATCGTTCAGGTCCGCGGCGAGCACATAGTTATCATAATTTTTTACGGGAAAACCGTGTCCGGACAGAATCCGCTGTGCTTCCTCAAAAACCCTTGCGGTCCCTTCTCCGAATGGCTTGCCCGGCTTTGCTTCCATTTTTTCACTGTTGATGGAAATGAGAGCCATTGCGTCCTGAAGCATCTCCTCTTCATGGCTGTCCATGTAGCTTTCCAGTTTTTTTATGCAGACTTCTGCCTGTTCCTGATTCATCATTTTTACCTCCTTGCCAAAGCGTCACAAATCCTGATTGGGAAATATGCTGTCAAACGGATTTTCCAATCTTTCTCTCCGCTTCAGCTGTCATCGCACTCATTTTAGCATCCGACGTTTTGGTTATCAAGTAAGAAAACGATTTATGAGCGGCTTGTACTGTTCGAGAGAGCGAATTATAATGGTTCTGGAGGTACGGTTATTGATTACATGACATTAAAAGAAGCTGACAGACGGCAGAACCAGACAGGGAAAGGAACAAAAAAATGCCAAAAATACTCTATGTTGAAGATGATTTAAGCCTGATTGACGGCCTGCAATATACTCTGGAGAGCAGCGGATATGCCGTGGACAATGCGAGAACCGTCAAAGATACATTGTCATTGTTTCGGAGCTGCCATTACGATTTGCTGTTATTGGATGTCACTTTGCCGGATGGCACAGGATTTGATGTCTGCAAAGAGGTACGGAGCAGTTCAACGATCCCGATTATATTTTTAACTGCATCCGATCAGGAGATCAGCATTGTTAAGGGCCTTGACATGGGCGGTGACGATTACATCACAAAGCCCTTCAGGCTCAATGAGCTGCTTTCCAGAATAAAAGCACTTCTTCGGCGTTCTCTGCAATTTTCCAAAACAGAGTCCCTTTTAGAGGCAAACGGTATTCGTGTAGATACCGCCGAAAGGCTTGTCTGGAAAAACGGCGAGCCGGTCGACCTGCCTCTGGCAGAATACAGACTTCTGTGCCTGTTCATGCAAAATCCAAATCATCTCATGCCGCGGGAAATGATTTTAGACCGGATGTGGGATGGCAACGGGAATTTTGTAGACGATAATACTTTATCCGTTTATATCCGGCGGTTACGAAACAAAATTGAAGATACGCCAAATGCGCCCAGATATCTGCTGACCGAACGGGGAATCGGGTATAAGTGGGTTGTTGAGTGAGGGCGGATTTATGGGCAAATCAGGGAAAGAAACAAAGACACTGTTAATCGCCGTTACTGCCATCTGCCTCGTTTCCTTTCTTCTGGCTGGAGGGCTTGCCACACTTCTGGCGGTAAATTTCAAACAGGAATTATTGCTCCATGATTATGGTGTCGCAGGCCATATGTTAAACAATGAAAACGAGCTGTCAATCTCCGCTTTTACTTCGCAGCCGGACGAGAATGACCTGGAACGCGGCAGGGAGGCTTTGGCTTCTGTTGGATATGATAAAACGGCTTCCATGCGTTTTCTGCCTGCTGTCCAGACATACCGGAATCAGACGATGCTTTCTGTATTTCTGCTGCTGGTTTTCCTGTTCGGGGCAATCTACTTGTCGCTGTTTCTCTATCTTCTCCGCCAGCACAAGGCTTTCAGTAACGCTGAAAATACCATCCACCAATTTCTGGACGGCAATACCACGTCCCGCATCGAATGTTCACAGACCGGTGACTGGTACAGCCTTTTTCATGCCATCAATGAAATGGCGGCTATCCTCTCTGCTCATGCCGAGAACCAGCGGCAGACCAGGGAATTTTTGCAGGACATTATTTCGGATGTATCACATCAGATGAAAACACCGCTGTCTGCCCTGAAAATGTACCAGGAGATTATAGAGAGCCATAAAGATGATGCCGCAGCCGTAAGTAACTTCACCGAAAAATCTCAGCAGGAGATCAGGCGGATGGAAGATGTGATTTATACCTTACTGAAACTGGCGCGGCTGGACGCAGGAATCATCCAGATGGAAAAGAGTCCGGAAAATCTTTCCGTTCTGATGCAGGATGTTTGCGAACGTTTTGAAACCCGGGCGGAACAGGAGCATAAAACAATTACGCTTTCCGGTAAAGAAGATATTGTTTTATCATGCGATGCTCTATGGGTATCGGAAGCCATCGGCAATATTGTAAAGAACGCCCTGGAGCATACAGAAAACGGCGGGCATATCGAAGTAAAATGGAGCCAGTCCCCTTTAATGACACAGATTGAAATTTCCGATGACGGAAAAGGAATACACCCGGAAGATCTGTATAATATTTTCAAACGGTTTTACCGCAGCCGCTTTTCTTCGGATGTTCATGGTATAGGCCTGGGGCTGCCGCTGGCTAAATCCATTGTAGAAGCTCACGGCGGAACCATTTCCGTAACCAGCAGTTTAGGCGCAGGAACCACATTTACATTGAATTTTTTCAACCTTACAGATGAGTAAGACAGATGTCACCTGGAAGTAAGTCATGGGGGCTATGCTGTGTCTGTAAGGAGGTCTTGAATATGAATATTCTTGAAGTACAGGACCTGTGCAAAACCTATGGCACAGGCGAAACAGAAGTTCACGCTTTGAACCATGTATCATTTTCTGTCCGCAAAGGAGAGTTTATCGCCATCATCGGCGAGTCAGGCTCCGGCAAAAGTACCCTGCTGAATGTGATCGGCGCTCTGGACAGCGCCACTTCCGGCAGGGTGTGGATTGACGGGCAGGATATTTTTTCCATGCCGGAGAAGAAATTAACTGTGTTTAGACGGCAGCACATCGGCTTTATTTTCCAGTCATTCAATCTGATCCCGGAGCTGAATGTGGAGCAGAACATCACTTTTCCGCTGCTGCTTGACTATAAAAAACCGGATCAAAAATTCGTCAATGAACTGCTGCAGGTGCTTGGGTTGAGCGAACGCCGGAAACACCTTCCCGGCCAGCTTTCCGGCGGCCAGCAGCAGCGCGTGGCGATTGGCCGGGCACTGGTTACACGCCCTGCCCTGATTATGGCAGATGAACCGACCGGAAATCTGGACAGCAAAAACAGCCAGGAAGTTCTGGCCTTGCTGCAAACCATGTCAGACAGGTATCAACAGACCATTTTGATGATTACCCACAACAAAAACCATGCCAGTGCGGCAGACCGTGTGTTCCGTATGAGCGATGGCGTGCTGAAGGATTTGGGGGTGTCGTCGCATTGAAAAGCTATCTTGGACTGGTGCCGCAATATGAAAAGGTACACCGCAGGAACAATCGGATTTCGGTTCTCTGCATTGTCCTTTCGGTGCTGCTGGTAACCGCTGTTTTCAGCATGGCAGACATGGCGCTGCGCGCACAGAAAAATTATTTTATCAGGACGAATGGTGAATACCATATCAGTTTGACCGACATTGATGAACAGACGGCAGAACTCGTAAAAGCGCGGGTAGATGTTGCCCTCTGCGGATGGGTTTATCAGGGAAGCACAGGCAGTATCGGCTCCAAAGCGGTCAGTTTTGCAGGTGCGAATGAGGACACGTTTTCCATTTTGACAGAAATGGATATGGAAGGCGGCACATACCCCACCCGGCCCGATGAAGCATTATTGAATCAATCGGCTTTGGAACAGCTGGGCCTTGCGGCTGGCGATACCGTGACCGTCACAGTGCCGGATGGTTCCAGCCGGGAATACCGCATTACCGGCATCCTTGCCGATATGGGAAGTCTGCTTAGAGCGGATGTATATGGCATGGTATTGACCGAGGACGGTTTTTGCCAGATTGCAGATGAAAATGCCAAAAACGGAACCACTTTCCGCGTTCAGTTCAAAGATGGCGTAAACATTCAAAAGGCCATAAATAAAATAAAAGCGCAATATGGCCTTTCAGACAGTCAGGTAAGCGAAAATACGGCGCTCCTTGGATTGATGGGTCAAAGTGAGAACAGCACAATGCAGTCCTTATACATTGTCGCAGGTTTTCTTGTCCTTCTGGTGCTGATTGCCGGTGCTGTAATGATTTCCGCCAGCTTTAACACAAATGTTCTGGAACGGGTTCAGTTCTATGGTCTTTTACGGTGTCTGGGGGCATCCAGAGCACAGGTAAGGCACTTCGTCATTCTTCAGGGGCTGCGCCAGAGTATGAAGGGTGTACCGATCGGGCTGGCTGCCGGACAGATCATTACATGGTGTGCCTGTCTTTTGCTGAAATCCATCAGCGGGGAACGCTTTTTGGAAATACCGCTTTTTCAGTTCAGTATAAGCGGTCTGACTGCCGGTGCAGTGATCGGTTTTCTGATTGTGCTGCTGGCATCCCTCTCCCCGGCGAAAAAGGCTTCCAAAGTATCGCCGATAGCTGCAATCAGGGGCAGTACACAGCTTACGCAGAACAGAAGGGCTGCAAATACAAAGCTGTTCCACATCGAAACCGGTATGGGAATTTTCCACGCGCTGTCCGGCAAAAAGAATGTATTCCTTATGACCTGCTCGTTTGCTATCAGCATCATGATGTTCCTGTCGTTTCAGGTAATGGTGACCTTTCTCAATCAGGGGATGCCTGCGCTCTCACCATCGGCTGCAGATGTATCGGTTACAATGGGGAATACGCCTCTGGACAGGTCGCTGGTGGAACAGATCAGCGAAATAGATGGTGTTGACAAAGTTTTTGGCCGTATGGAAATGACCGGTCTTTCTGTTTCCTCCGATGTGGGGGAAGGAACCGTCACTCTCATTTCCTACGATGATAACCAATTCAGGTGGGCGAAAGAAGAACTAATTGAGGGCAGTATTACGCCTGTTTTTGAAAATACGGATCGTGTTCTGGTCACTTATCAGGATGGCGTAAACTGGAATGCTGGGGATACCGTAGTCCTTCATACATCTTCCGGTGATAAGCAGGTAACGATTGCCGGAATTCTGGAGGCCGCTGCGGCCAGTGCGGCGGGCGGAGCAGGCAGCAGCGGATATATGATCTGCTCGGAACAGACATTTACCGCTTTGGCCGGCGCTTTGGGCTATACGACAATTGATATTCAATTTTCCTCTGCCGGCGGGAATGATACTGTTTCCGCAATACGGAGCCTGATTCCATCCGACAGCACAGTTTCAGATAAGAGACTTACCAATTCCGAGTCCCAAAGCTCCTACTATACAGGCGCGGTGTTTATTTATGGCTTCCTCATCATCATTGCACTTATCACAGTGTTTAACATTTTTAACAGTATGAACGCCAGTGCCGCATCCAGAACAAGACAGTACGGCATTATGCGAGCCATTGGTATGGGAGTAGATCAACTTTATAGAATGATTGCGGCGGAAGCCTTTACCTATGCAATACTTGGCTGTATTGTCGGATGCGTCCTGGGGCTCCCGCTGAACAGGCTGATGTTCCAGTTTCTGATTGCAGATAAATGGGGAACCGCATGGAAAATTCCTGTGGGTTCACTACTTTTGATTGTGTTTCTCTGCCTTGCGTCTGCGGCAGCTGCGATCAGACAT
>ULPS01052973.1_pt1 | contig 10822 bp, 17 predicted proteins | sample 1953711 | NCBI WGS metagenome assembly ULPS01 (sample SAMEA4835635, study PRJEB28245) | human gut metagenome | biome: gut microbiome; material: fecal sample | place: Denmark | collected 2008 | reverse complement strand
ATTATATTTTTTATCAGATTTTATATTGACATTTTAAACATTGTGAGTTATTATATAACCATCAAAAGAAAAGGAGGACGGACCACCAAAAACTTAATCTAAATTCCAAAATTCTAAAGAAAAGAGGTATAGTCCAATGGGAAGGTAATCTGAAATCGGAAAACACTATTCAGGAGAATAGTTTCAAATAGATAAAACTAAATAAGGAGGTAAGTCCCATGGATGTAGTAAGTTGAAAATCCACTGTACGAAAAAGCAGATCGATACAGTGGATTTTTCTTGTCTTTTTATTTTACTGTAATGTATATTTCATATTTAAATTCAGCCTTTTCTCCCGGATCTTCTGCAAACTGCCCGGATGACCAGTAAAACAAGCAGGATCACCGCTGCTGCAAGACTGAAAACCGGATACTGTCCTGTAAGCCATGAATATATTGCCGAAGCCGCGAGAAACACGACCAGAACTCCTGATAAAACCGTTAAAATCTTTTCCATATCCATCTCCTTTTCAATTTTTGCAAATCATATCAGACAAAAGTATGGATTTTCTCAAAGAAATTTTTAAAATTCTATTAAGACTGCTCTTTCTCCCGGTCAGTCGGTCTTCCACAGACGTTCCGCTCCACAGAACCGCTCACTGATCCGCTCCGTCCAGCATCTTCTCCATGTGAATACAATCAAAAGTCCACCCTTTCACGATCCTGCTGTAATCTGCCGTATAGCCCAGCTTTTCATAGAAACCGACCGCCACATCCCGGCTGTCGAGGACTGCCTTTCTGCCGCCCAGCTCGCGGGCCCACTTCTCCGCCTCGGTGACCACAAGCCGGCCAAGCCCCTGCTTCCTGTACTCAGGGAGAACGACGATCCGCCCGAACATCATAGGACGGACCGGTGCGCCTTCTCCTTCCGTCTCCTCCGGAAGCTCGTACAGCCGGCAGGTGGCGACCGGAAAGTCATCGTCAAGTACTACAATATATTTTGTATCAGGGGTATCGTGTTCGTCGAACTCCTCACGCAGAGTGATGTGGTGCTGCCTCGCCATCGCCTGAATGCGCACATAATATGCGCCCGCCTGCTGCCATGTCTCTGTTGCTCTCATAACCTGAAAATCCATATTTATTTCATTCCTTTCGCTGCTTATTCCTGTTTCTTTCACTCAGTCACAAATACTGTCCGAATCTTTTTCTGCTTCCCAGCACATCAGATATTCTTTTTCACCGGTATCCTCATCAGTATCTTCCCCCGCGATCCGGAATCCTTCCCGCTGGTAAAACCGTACTGCTCCCGGGTTCCGCGCATATACATTCAAGGTCAGTTTTCTTTTCTCCTCCTTCGCACGGTCCAGAAGGCCCTTCCCGATCCCCCGGCTCTGCGCCTCACTCCAGACGAAAATTCCTGCAATATATTCCTCATCCAGTCCGATAAACCCCTGGATCTCATTTTTGTTCTCATCTATATATACATACACTTCCGCCTGAGAAATCATTTCTCTTACAGCGCCATAATTTCCCTTCCAGTATTCCGACGGTATAAAATCGTGGGCTTTCAGGTTTGTATCCAGCCAGATTTCCGCGATTCTGTCTATATCTGCTGTCTGCATTTTTCTGATCATACTCAGACTTCCCTTTCAAAAATAAAACTCATCTGTTTTGCTGTTCCTTTCCATCACAGCTTTTCTTACTCCTTATCTCTTCTCCTGTGAACCGCATCCGATATCTCCAGAAGCTCCGCATACCGGAAACAGGATTCTTGGTGGTCATTGATGATCCCGCACGCCTGCAGATGGGAATAAACGGTTACGGAACCCATGTATTTCATGCCTCTCTTTTTCAGATCCCTGCTCACCTTATCCGAAAGGCCGTTCCTTGCCGGTATCTCGCCCCTCTGATGTCCATTATAAAGATAGGTTTTTCCCTTTGTGAAGTTCCAGATGTATTCGCTGAAAGATCCGAATTCCTCCCGTATCTTCTGAAAGCAGCGGGCATTATATATCACAGCCTCGATCTTCCTTCTGGAACGGATCATCCCGTCCGTATTCAGGATCCGCTCAACATCCTCTTCCCCGTACTCTGCCACTTTATCAAAATCAAAATGATCAAAGCAGACCCGGAAAATCTCCCGCTTCTGTATCATCATATTCCAGTTCAGACCGCACTGCATCACTTCCATCATCAGAAACTCGAACTGCTTCTGATCATCGTGAAGCGGAACGCCCCACTCTTCATCGTGATACCGGATCATTTTATCATTGCACATACACCAGGGGCATCTGTTCATTCTGCCTGCCTCCTTTACCGCTCGACAACGACCGTAAGCATGACCAGATCTTCAGCTCCGGTGTTAAAGATACTATGTTCGGATCCCTTCCTGCAGATATGGCAGGTTCCCGCTGTCAGCTTCTCCTCTTTTCCATCGCATAAGGCCTCCCCGTTTCCGGAAATGATGTAATTAATGTCATCGCTGGTCTCATGTCTATGCATGCCGATCGAGCCGCCGGCATGTATCCTGCACGGTATGATTTTTCCCGCATCGCTCATGTACATCCTTGCCGTCATTTCGCCAGTGCCGCCGTTTATCCCCGGAACGGTCATTTCTTTTATTTCATTAAAATCAATCAGCATGTTAAATTCCTCCTCCATTTACTTTTCTTCCCCTGCCCGGCTGCTGTTATGCTGCCTGATATATGCAGTCACCACGAACAAGATCAAACTGCAGACAATCGCTGCTGTACCGATCACCGGAACAGCTGTCACGGGATAGAACTTATATACAGCCAGCACTACATCCACAAGAGAAAATACAGATACCATACCCGTTGATAAAGCGCATGCCATCTCTCTGCCGACGGGCACATTGTATCCCGGACGTTCTTTCATCATGCTGCTGTATGAAAACATTGACAGGACAGAAAGAAGCAGCATTGCCCACAGGATCCATTTCCCCGCCGAGTTATTGGGCATCTCGTTTTCTCCCCAATGTACAACAATGCTCCCGTCAGCTAAAAACGTCCCTGCCATTGCTGCAAGAAATGCAGCCAGGACCATTATGCTCGAAACATTTCTCCACAGCTTGATCGGCATCAGATGGAACATACTTACACTTCCTCTCATTTTCTACAGCTTCACTTCCTGTCAAAATATTCCCGCATACAGGCGTTTACAAATTTCATCGGGACATCCATGCGCTCCGCGGCCATGTTCTTTGAACACAAGTTCAAACTTTGCTGCTTCTGATTTTTATCTTAATTATACCAGCCGCTCTCCGCATCTTCAACTGCCCTTTCCCTTTATAACATACCTCTTGCAAAGGCTTCAGCACATGTGTTCTCTTGCTATTCTCTTCCCGACATGGTATCATTTTCCCCACAGACAGCAGTCCTGACACAGCGCTGCCGCCATATCTGATTTGATCCAGATTCAATACTTTCATATCCCGGATGGATTTCATCCGGCGCTCATCTGAATATCGCAGTCCATCTCGGACAGATATCCAATGGAAAAGAACATAAAAATTCACGAAAAGAAAAGGCAGACTGCTGTATGATGTGATATTATAATGATATGGAGACAGTCCTGTGCCGCCGGAAACGGAGGCTATATTGCAGGACAAAAACAGAAGAAAAGACGGACCCGCACATTCCGAAGACCTGGCTCTCAAATCTGCGGCGGCCTACTTCGGAGATGAACTGATCCATTGGCTTGGTATCAGGGAACGGGCGCTCCGGGCAGTTCCAACGGAGATAGTGGAACTGGAAACCCGTCACATGTACGAAGATTTTCTCTACGAAATGGAAAACGGTATGTATTATCACTTTGAATTCGAGAGTGATTCCATTTCCAAAGAAGATTTGAAACGCTTCCGGGAATACGAAGCTTCTACCGCAAGGATTTACAATGCCCCGGTCGTAACCTATGTGATCTGTTCCTCAGCGGTAAAAAGACTTCGGGCCAGTATCACAGAGGGGATCAATACATACCGGGTAAGACTGATCCGGCTGAAAGACATTAATGCGGATCTTCTGCTTAAACAGCTGGACAAAAAGTCAGCGTCAGCTCTGACCCGTGAGGACATCATTCCTCTGCTCTTCTCCCCGCTCATGGGCGGGCACTCCACTCAAAAGGAGCGCATCCTTCAATGCATAGCAGTGCTCAGAAACGCAGAAACTACTTTTCCTCAAAAGGAAGTTCAGAAAATGGAGGCAATCCTGTATATTTTCGCAGTAAAATTTCTGGATGACACAGAGTTAGAATCAATTAAGGAGGCGGTTGCAATGACAAAACTCGGACAGATGATATGGAATGACGCATTGGAAAAGGGACGCGAGGAGGGCGAAAAAATCGGATTAGAACGCGGCGAGCTGATTGGGCAGGAACGCGCTTCCAACCGTTACAGCCGGCTTATCCTTCTCCTCAGCAAAGAAAATAAAAATGATCTGATCGTAAAGATCGCATCAGATCCGGAATACCGCGAAGAACTTTATAAACAGTATGGGATCTGATGCAGAGCAGACAGTTCCTTTCGAGCTATAAAATCTAAAATTGGACAGAGGCAGGATTTTCCGTCGTCTCTGTCCAATTTTTTGTACTGTTCGCACTTTTTCTCTTAGGTTCTCAGCCTGAATGTCTTCGGCGCAAACCGGTACACAAGAATGCATGCCGCAATAGAATAGACCACACAGAATGCAATACAGGCAATGCCGAATACCAGGATCGGCATCCTGACCTGCATCAGGAAGAAGCAGACCAGATAGGTAACAGAGAGAATGACCTGATACATACCGCTTTTCATCTCTGTTCCAGCATTATATGGCTGAAGCAGATAATAGATTGTCAGGTAATGGATGGAGAAAAACAGGCTCATGCAGAGGATCGACACAAACAGTACCACATAATTCAGCAGATTCTCCGTTCCGCCGGAAACATACAGGATCGCGCACAGTCCGGCTCCGATCACAACGGCAGGGAGGGCGTTTATCTTCATGATCTCCCGCAGCCGGATCCGGAATAATTTTAATATAAAGCGGGGCTGCTTATAAAAAGAATAGGTCAGCAGACTGTGGTCGCAGTTCATAAACAGCGCCTTTGTAAAGCCCGTTCCCCGGTTGATCGCATACATAATAAATGTAAAATACGGAAGCCAGGTCATGATAAGTTCATTAATGTCTTTTTGGGCCTCCGGCACCATCGTCAGAGCGATGACTGCCGCGCAGCTTAAAACAAAGCAGATCTCTGCGATGCGGATCGTGGATTTCCAGAGAATCTTTCTGTGACGCTTGATAAAGAGATCGTTTAAGTATTCAAAACCTCTGCGTTTACTTGTGATGGAGGCATCTGTGGAGATCGATTTATCGCTCACTGTTCTTGCGACCTGCTTTACCGCATCCATCTGGTTGACAACCTGGGCGAGCAGCTCCTGATTGACTTCCCGGTAATGTCCAAACGCTATGATCTTCCGGACGCTGAGGATCCCCGCCAGGATGAACAGCCCCATCACACCCATGGACACAGCAGAAGGGAGGACGATCCCCGCGGCAGGCAGGGCATAGGCAAACGCCAGCAGGACTGCTGCAAATATCCAGAGATGTTTCTTGATCTTGTTTTCATTGTAGACAAAACCACTTCTCTCGTAATCCCACAGGGAATACGCGGCTACTGCCATCTTGAGTCCCGCCACAGAAAACGGGATCAGGATGCAGAACCAGAGCGGCACCTCTCTCTGCATTCCGAATAGAATTGAGAATGGCAGAAAGCCCACAATCACCTTCAATATCATATATCCATAGTTGACCAGCGTATATTCCCGTGCATTCATGCGAAGCTGGATCATGGCGTAATATTTATCCCGGGAGGGATTGAACATACTGGTATTCATGTACGCTCCGATGACTGTCAGAAAAAGCAGGATGTGAAGGAACGCCTGATCCGCCGGGACGTTTTTATACAGGATTCCAATCCCGCAGACCATGGTGATGAAATATAAAAATTTCCCAAGAAAAACTACAATAACTTCCCATATAATAGAAATGATATTTGCAAAGATCTTCAGCCCTCTCACTCCGTAGAGCGCATCCGGCAGAATCCTCTTGATCAAAGGGATCTGCTTGAGAGCAAACAGGATACTGTTTACCCGGTATGTATTTTTAAGTGAAAAAGAAAGGCGTAATGTTTTATACATGATCTTCCTCCCTCAGAGCCGCAATGATCTTCTCCTTAAATTCCCTGCTGTCCAGATTAGACTTTTCCACTACTTCCAGCTCCCCGTGGCTGAGCAGCACGATCACATCACACAGATCCAGCGCAAGGTCCATGATATGGGTGGAGAAAATAGTGATCCGCCCGTCTTTCAGGGAGCGGAGAAGCTGTTTCATCTCTTCCGCCACGACCACGTCAAGAGAAGTCAGAGGCTCGTCGAGCAGAAGGATCTTCGGCTCCGCAATGATATTGACCAGCATCTGCATCTTATTTTTCATTCCGTGGGAATAATCTTTCATCAGTTTGTCCCGGTCCTCCGGCTCAATGCTCATGAAATCAAAATATTCATCAATGCTCTTCGGTTCCCGGATAGAATCTGAGTTAATATCCAGAAAGAACTTCAGGAACTCCCGCCCGGTCAGGAACTCCGGCACAGCCGGCATTGACAGCACATACCCGATATCCTCCGGCTCCACTTCCCTGCGTGTTCCGTCTTCTTCCAGGAAGAAGGTCCCGCCGTCTGCCTTGATGTCCCGGTTGATACAGTTAAACAGCGTAGTCTTTCCCGCGCCGTTGCGCCCCAGGAGCCCGTAGATCTTTCCCTCTTCAAAAGTAAAATCAATATCTTTCAGTACTTCCTTTTTATCAAAATGTTTCTCAAGATGTTCAATGATAAATCTCATGTCTTTTTCCCTCGTCTTTTATATTGGTTGTTTCCGCATAACTGCCTCAGTTTATAGCCGTGACCACTACTGCTGCCATAACGACTGTCATATCACTGACGTAATCTATCATATTTGCGAGCTGTTTGTTCAACGGGTCTTTCTTCATTTCTTTCAGCTTTTTCTTCAACTTTGATTAATTGATCTAAAGAGATTTCAAAAACTTCACTGAGCAGCACAAGACTGTTCACATCCGGATAACTTTTGTCATTCTCCCAGTTGGAAACCGTCTGCCGTGACACATAGACCTTTTCCGCCAGCGCCTCCTGAGACAACGTCCTTTCATTCCGATATTTTCTGATCTGTGTTCCCAGTTCCATTTCCTATCTCCCTGCAATTCAAATTTTAATCCACCCCGAAAGATGTGGTCTATCAAAGGTCCTTGACATCCCCCGTTTTTTACCGGTTTTTAGGCTGTCAAAGACCTTTGACATCGGGTTTTCCCGCGTATTTTCTCTTCTCCGCATTCCTATTTGTCCTCAAGCAGCTTTACGGAATGCCCGTTTGGAAGATGATACTCCAGATTGACATAAAAGCCGTTTAGCAGATTCAGGTCGTTCACCTTAAGATCTTTAATCCCCAGAGAATTAAATTCCTGAACCAGCTTTTCTTTAAATTTCCCAAAAGCGTCAAACCCTTCTCTTTTTATGTATTCGGCGGCAGTACAGGTCCCGCCGAAAGGATGTCCTTTTGTTTCTGCACAGCCTCCGCATTCTTCTTTTCTGCTGCAGTTTTCACAGCAGTCTGTTCCGCAGATTGAATACATACATAACCTTCCTTTCAAGATAATATTTTCGAATATTTCAATTCTTTATATATCAGTGGCATTATCCAAAATAAAACGATATATATTTATTTGTCCGGATAAATATTTTTCCCAAATTCATATGCCTCTTTCAGATGGTTTGTTTTATCAATCTGCGGCTTTCCATCCGTATGCCCGCAGCCGCCTGCAAGAAGCATCCCCCCGGTCATAAAACCCAATATAATTTATAAATATAAACCGGTAATATGCAGCAGCATGTTCAAATGTCCAGAAATAAAGCGGCGAAGCAAAAACTATACAGTCTGCTTCTTTAATTTTATGAACCAGCTCATTAAATGAATCATTTTGAATGCATGGCTTTCCATAACGACATGCATTGCATCCCAGACAGCCTCTGACCTCATTTTTTACAAGGGACATCATCTGCCCCTGTGTTTTATCTTTGCTTTTCCTTTTCTATCTTAGCATGGCGCCCGGTATCCGTAAAGAAAAGGTTCAGCTAAGAATCCCTTGTTCTTTCATCCTGCTTATGTTATTCTGTCTTTACACTTCCAGATATCTGAAACACTCTGGAAGCTTTCCCGGACGGCAGGGCTGTCGCCCTGATCAGCCGTCCCAAAATGTACTTTCCGCTCTAACGTCGAGCAATTTCAATATTTATTACCACCGAATCAAAGCATTTTTTAAGTACTGAAAAAGGAGGAGATTCCATTGATATCCATAAAATTTTCTGATATTGTTGCACCCCGAAACCGAATTAGATATACTAAAAAGAAGATAAATGGAGAAAAGAAAGTTACAATGACCCCCTGCTTTTATCAATCCAATACTGACAGAATAAAAGAGATCGATCCGGAGGAACTGACGATCACTTTTGCCTGCAGCCGTTACCCGCGTGAAATGCTGAATCATCTCTTGAAAGTCCGCGGAATACACGTGGAAAGCCAAGATAAGGGAATCTATTACCTGACCGGAGATGCGATTCCCATACAGCTCCTGCTCACTCGAGAATTGACTCAGGAAGAAAACTTCTGGCTGAAGAATCTCCGGATGGATCTGATCACGCGGGCAAACTGGACAGAAATGGAGGTCGAGTGAAAAATGTGCGATGCGTTAAAAGAACTCTTTGCTGAAGAGCTGAAAGAAGAAAATGAACGCGGCATGGAGCGCGGTATAGAGCGTGGCAGAGCCGAGGGCATCCATCTCGCAAAACTTATTTTCAAGCTGTCTGCCCAGGGCAGTTCAGCTGAAGAGATCGCCGAAAAATGTGATCTTCCTTTAGAACAGGTACGGGAAATCCTGGAATAAGACAAGAGGGGGACTGCTGCCACATGGTGTAGCGGTCCCCCTCTTCCCGTTCTTTTTCCGAGAAACCCCTCAGGAAATCTCATATCCGGCAAGTTCAAGTACTTCCATCGCTTTCTCAAAGTTCTCTTTCTTTGTCAAAATATAATCAGTATTGTAAGTAGATACCGCAAAGATCCCTATTCCATTTTCCGCCATCAGAGCGGAAAGCTTCGCAAGTATCCCGACCAGCGAAAAATCCAGCGTTCCCTGGATCCGGAATGCCTTCCATCCGTCATCGTGGTCGGTCACATTTCCAGGCATGTCATCTGTAATACATACAAGTGAGCACTCTTCATCCGTCTTACCAATGAAGCAGTATTCACTCCCCAGATCAGTCTGAGAATAGTCTTCCACCCTGCACACTGAAAAATCGTGATCTATTTTTTCTATTTTCATTTCTGCCTCCTGCAGCTCCATTTTCAGATAAACCATATCCACAAGCTGTCTGCCGCACTCATAGATGGGGTGATCGTAATTCTCTGTGAAGAAATTCCGGACCACATGTGACCTGCGGAAACCGCATTTCTCATAAAACGGCACTGTTGCAGGACTGTCCCCTGTGCCCACATACAGAACCTTAAAGCGAGCTCTGTAGGAACCTGCTACAAATCGGATCATGCGTCTGCCGTACCCTTTTCCATGGAATTCCGGGCTGACCGCCAGATTTTTGATTTCCAGGATCCCGTTTCCCTCGTCAGTCACAACGCACACTGCCTTCACACCGTTATCCTCAAGGACATACAGTTCTCCCCGGTCAAGATACCGGTCGATCATATCCTCCTGCTCATCTGCCAGCAGAAGCAGGGGCAGGTATTCTTTTTTATCTGTGTCTACTTTTCTGATCTTCATGTCAGTTTCTGCTGTCCGCCTCCTTCTCTCCCCGGTTTCCTCTGAACCCATCCGCCGTTCCTTCTGTATGTGCGCGGTCAGAGTTCATTCCGCCGGGCACGATTCAGGCAGTATGCTCACCCGGTCTCCTTCGACCAGTATAGCCTGATAATCATTGATACCCTTTAAATCCAGTTCTGATGAATACTTTTCAATGATCATTTCCGCCCCTGGCCCCATTTCCGGATGCCCCAGGTGGGGAACTACATAGAAATCCACCAACCCCATCCCGGTATAGTCTGTCAGCCCCGGCGCTTTATCAGGTACATCCATCACTGCGGAATATCCAATGTCAGGGCACGCGGCAATAGCTCCTGCTGACTCTCCTATATAGAACTTCCCTTTTTCTACTTCCTGAGCAATGATCTGATCCGCTCCTGACCGCTTCAGTTCCTGGAGAAGAAAAAATGTATTCCCCCCTCCGACAAAGATCATGTCATTCTTCATCAGTTTTTCCCTGACGGTTTCCCTGGAAGCGGTAGATACCTCCAGTTCATCAACAGTCAGCCCCAGATCTTCCAGCATCCTCGTCTCCTCTTCCGCCATTCCCTCGATCTCTTCTGCGATCGCCGCAGTCGGGATGTACGTCACAGTCTTTCCTTTCAGATCCGGCTCTGCCTTCTTCAGCAGATCTGTCACATTATATGACATGGATACTAACAATATTTTTTTCATAAGTACAAAGCCTCCTGTTCAAAATCTCCTGTGCTCGTTATTTGTCATAATAGAACTCTGTCCACTTCCCCTTATAAGACCAGCAGGGCAGGACCGGGTGCTTCTCCCGCCGCAGCTCTCCGTTTTTCAGCGCAGCCGCATCTTCCAGGTTCCGCCCGATATACTCTGGTCCAATGGGATACTCATGATGACAGGGTATACCGGAGTGGCTTGCTGATTAGCAAGCACATCCG
>ULPS01061964.1_pt1 | contig 10841 bp, 12 predicted proteins | sample 1953711 | NCBI WGS metagenome assembly ULPS01 (sample SAMEA4835635, study PRJEB28245) | human gut metagenome | biome: gut microbiome; material: fecal sample | place: Denmark | collected 2008 | reverse complement strand
GGCGACCGCAGCCGCGCCCGAAGGCATGATCTGCAGAAACAGAACCTGATCCAGGATAAAGCTTCCCTGCATGACGAATCCGGTCAGAATAACCGGAAGCGCCGCCCCTGCTATCAGACGGCTGATGCGGCGGTAGCTTTCCGTCTCCTTACCGGTATCCTTCCTTTCCCTGCGCCGAAAGCTTCCCTGGAAAAGGAAATAAAGCACGGCGAGCAGAAGAAGGGAAATCAGACTTCCAAGGAGGAAAGCAAGCGCCGCACCCGCAGCCCCGAACGCCTGCTCATAATCCGGCTGAAGCAGGAGAGCCCCAACCTTTTTTCCATATCCCCCCATACCCGCCACGAGGGCAAACATGAGAAGAAAGCCCGCAAGCTCCTCCACGAACCGTGAAAGAGCCGTAGGCACCATGCTGCCCATTCCCTGAAAGTAGCCGCGCAGAGCGCCGAGAAGCGAGGCGACGAAGACCGCCGGCGCCATACACCGGATCACTACAGCCGCCGTTCCTGCCCGGAAAAGGCCGGATGACAAAACACCCGCCGAAAGCAGCATGGCCGCGCTTCCTGCGATTCCGAGCACCGCCGCATAAAGAAGCGCCGCGTTCCAGACACGGCGTGTATTCCGATAACGCCCCTTTGCACTTCTTGCCGCCATCAGCCTTGCCGCAACCGTCTGCATGCAAAAGCCGCACAGCAGAAAGAAAAACATCCAGGTATCATAGGCCATGCCGAAATAAGCGTTGCCGTTATCCCCTATCAGATTGGTCAGCGGGATCCTTTTCCAGACCGCCAGCGCTCCCGCCAGAAAGGCAAGTCCGGTCAGCAGACCGTTTCCCCTGTGTCCTCTTCCGCCATGCTGTTCCGGTCGGCGGGAAGATATCCTCTCCCTCTGTCCTGATTTTCTGTTTCGTTGTATCGCTCCTGTATTCCCTCTCATGTACGCTTTCCCAGTGCCAGAGGCACCTTCCTGTCCTTAATCTCTGATCTGTCTTGTAATGTTAAGCCCCTGCAGGATCTTCTCCTGCCTTTCCTCCATGACGGCCGCCTCCTGAGGTTCCATATGGTCATAACCGCACAGATGCAGCATGCTGTGCGCCACAAGGAAGGCAAATTCCCGCTTCTGGCTGTGCCCGTAGGCTTCTGCCTGTTCCCTGACGTGATCACAGGAAATAATGATGTCTCCCAGAATCAGCTCCCCGCTGTCCGGCTGGAAACAGTCCGCCTCCGATTCCTCTGCGGCGGAAAAATCCGCCGGATGCTCAAAGGGCACATTGGGAAAGGAAAGCACGTCCGTCGCGCTGTCGATGCCCCGATACTCTCTGTTATAAACCCGGATTCCCTCATCGTCCGTAATCAGCACGTTAATCTCCGTTTCATAAGGACAGCCCTCCGCATCCAGAGCCGCCTCCGCCACCTGGGACGCCACCTCCAGCGGATCGAAGGGAAATTCCGTTTCGATCTCATTTTCTACATAAACCGTCATCTGCCGCTTCTCCCCTGCCGTTTCCTTCCGGCAAACCGCGCTTTTCCTTCCGGCTCATGCCTTTCAGAATGAGCTACGGCCTCTTTTCTTTCGTAATTCTCATATGCCTTTACGATCTTCTGCACCAGAGGATGTCTCACCACATCCCGGCTGGTCAGACTGCAGAAAGCGATGCCCTCAATTTTCTGCAGCACTTTCACCGCCACGTCAAGACCGGACCGTGTCCCGGGCATCAGATCCTTCTGGGAGGCGTCTCCCGTGATGATCACCTTGGATCCGAAGCCGATTCTGGTCAGGAACATCTTCATCTGCGCCGGCGTGGTGTTCTGCGCCTCATCCAGGATGATATAGGCGTTGTCCAGCGTACGCCCGCGCATATAGGCAAGCGGCGCCACCTCGATCAGGCCCTTCTCCATATTTTTTGCAAAACTCTCCGCCCCCATGATCTGGTAAAGCGCATCATAGAGGGGCCTCAGGTAAGGATCCACCTTGCTCTGCAGATCACCGGGAAGAAAGCCCAGCTTCTCTCCGGCTTCAATGGCAGGGCGGGTCAGGATGATCCGCTCCACCTCGTTATTTTTAAAGGCTGTAATCGCCATCGCCATGGCGAGATAGGTTTTTCCCGTTCCGGCAGGCCCCATGCCGAATACGATCATGTTGTCCCGGATGGCGTCCACATACTGCTTCTGTCCCAAAGTCTTGGGCTTGATGGGCTTTCCGCTCACGGTGTGGCAGATCAGATCCCCGTCGATTTCCAGAAGCGCGTCCGTATTGTCTTCCATACTCATCTCTATCGCATATTCCACATTCTGTTCCTGAATGAGGTTTCCCCTTTCCGACAGCTCCTGCAGCCGCTGCAGAACGTCCGCCGCCTGCTCCACATGCCTTTTCAGCCCGCGGATCCGGACAGTACCGTTCCGGTCAATGATTGTTACCTGCAGAATCTTTTCAATTCTTTTTAAATGCCTGTCATAATCACCGAACACATTCAGGGTATGAGCTGCGTCCAGTTCAATCTGTTTCTCATACTGCTCCATTGACTGCTCCCGTCTTTACGTTTCCTCTTCGGCGGCCGGCTCCGGCTGTTCGCCGGACAGCGGTCTTGACTGGCCCGTTTTTCCTTCCACCTCGAAAACCGCGTTCAGGAAAGCAGAACCGCCGACTGTATTTATTGTAACATTTTTTTGCATGATTTGAACCCCCAAATCATACAAACCTTCGATTTTTTTCTCCAGACGTCCTTCCAGGATTTCCTCCGCCTGCTCCTCTTCATAGACGGCTTCCACCTCAAAGTATTCCCTTTTTACCTCAAACCCATAGTAAAAGGGCAGGTAAATCTGTCCCAGGACCTTCAGCTGTCTGGTATCCATCACGGTGTCATATTTCAGGAAGCGGCAGCGCCCCGGCCGGAACACAAACTGCCTTCCGCCGATGGAAAGGAAAAAATCCTTTCTTTCCCTGCCCGTATAATTTTTATATTCATAATTCAGAGCAAGTGTTTCTTCACAGGTCACTTCATAAGCGATCACCACATCCGCATCGGCATGGCAGTACTGATATTCCCTCACGGTTCCGTCATCCGCAAGAACGGGAACGGCTCCGGAGACGAGCACATCCCCCTTTTTGACCTCCATCCCGGCGGTCACCTGCGGTACGCCCTTTCTGGTCAGAATGGAGACCACAGTCCCGTCCTGTGTGGCAAGAAGATCGCTTCCGGGATATCCTTCAAGCGCATCCTCTGTTTCCTCCTCCGTCATAACCAGGTCGTTTTCCCGGATATTCACAATCAGCTTCGTCCCATCAATGGTAATGGAGGTCCATGTGATCCCGTCGAAGGTTTCCCGCAGCTTTTCCTCCAGCTGTCCGATATCGATGCCGCTTCTTGCCGTTCCGTACTCCACGCCGTTCTCCACCAGAAAATCCATGAGCATATCGTCAGTAACCGCTCTGTTTCCCTCAAAATCAATGGCCCAGATGAAACGGGACATGATGATGAGAAAGGCGAGGCAGGCGGGAAGCCCCATAACGAAGACCTTCCTTTTCCGCATTCTGCGAATCAGAAAGGGCAGGCCGCATCTTTCCAGGACTGCAACCCGCGTTCCCGTCTTTCTCACAATCGGCCGAAGCCTGAAAAAACCCGAAAGGCTGATATACATCAGATAATCCGCTTCCCGTCGCGTGATATCCCACAGCATAATACCGCGGCTGCCGCACAGGTTCATGAAGCGCTCCGGAGAATACCCCCATACTCTGATCTTCAGATACCCCTGCAGATATCGGAACATTTTTTTTACATCCAAAACATCCAGCACACCCTTTCCTCCGCCCGGTCACAGATAGCTGACGCACCTGATATTCCCAATGATCTTCATGTCCTCATTGGTGTAATAATCAATGACCAGACCGCAGCCGCAGATGGAGATCTGTCCGGTTTTTGCCTGCAGGATGATGGACTGAGGCGTATATTCGATGATTCCCTTATAATTTTCCACCCAGAGCTCATGACTTCCCGTCATGGTCAGGATGGAAGCGCCGAGAAGCATATCCTTGGGAAGCTTCAGAGACTCCGCAAGCTGCTCCTTCCTTCCGGGCACAAAAGACACAAAAGGTGCAGGCTGCTGATTTGATGCCGCTTTTTTCTTTTTTCTTCCAATTCTGCTCATGCTCCAGTATATGACCGGTACGGCATGGCCCATGCCCTTTTCCTCGAAATGCCGCTTTCTCCGGCTTCACGCTCTTTATCTCAGCCGTTTGCTGAAATACAGATTCAGCTCGTCGTCATTGCATACCTGTCCGTATGCCTCTGCCGGAGCGTTGTGATACCAGACGCCGGAGCCGTCCGGAATATAGCCTCGCTTACAGTACATTCTCTGGGCGCTTCCATAGCCGTCGTGCAGGCCGACCGCCAGATAAACCGTATCCGCAAATGTTCCGGAGATTTTTTCCGCACAGTCCATGAGGGCCGTGCCGATCCCGCGGCGGCGGTATTTTTCCAGCACGCCGAAATCCACGATTTCACACCAGCCGCTGCCGAACACATACCCTTCTCCTGCCTTCTGAAAAGCGAACAGCCCGAGGCGGAAACCATCCGCCTCAAATACACTGTATACCTCATCCCTTTTCAGAACCGGCCTTTCCAGAAATTTTTCATAAAAATCAATCGCCCTGTCCATATCCGTCACACACAGATACAGGGATCTGATCCGAACATTCATTATTACCTCCATTCCAGAACGTAATACAGCGGGACAGCCGTTCATCTGCGTTCCATGGCCGCGGTCATGCTCCTGATCGCATCCCGTGAAATCACCGCGCTGCCGAACGGACGCATGGCAAGAGCCATAAGCCTCATCGGATTATCGTCCGCTGCAATACGGTTGGAAGCGATTTTTCCGCACTTCACGCATCTGTGAACGATTGCCCACTCCCCGTTTTTCCTGACCCACACACCGATCGGTTCCATGCGGCCATGGCAGGTGGATTCCCGGTCACCCGGCTCCTCGTCCAGGTGGACGCTGTACAGGCAGTTGGGACAGTGATTTCTGTGGCCGCTTCCAGCTCCCGCCGAAACCACCGGCCAGCCGCAGACCCTGCAGGTAAAAGAATCCGTGCAGGGATGTGTTCTGAAGTATTTTTTATCATATTTCCGTTTCTTATTTTCTCTGTTCATTCTGATGTCCTCCTGTTGTACCCTTCTCAAGCTCTCCGCTGCCTCCCATGATTCTGGTCAGCTCTTCCATCTTTTCAATGGGAAACGGCGGAAAAGACAGCGGCTTTGACGCAACCGACAAAAGCTTGATGCGGTTGTCGTCACCCGTGACGGCAGAAGCCGTCATTTTTCCGCACAGGCGGCATCTCTGAATGATTTCCCAGCGGTCGTCTTCCCTGATCCAGACGCTCACCGGTTCCAGGGTTCCGCCGCATTCCCCGTATCCGATATCTTCCCTGTGAATTCCACACAGGCAGTTGGGACAGTGATCCCTACCGCCGCTTTTCTCCATGGAGGTCCAGCCGCAGTTTGGGCACCTGTAGATTTCCTTCTCATATTCCATAATAAAAATCCTCTCAAAGTCTTTTCTGATCTGATTGTCATTTCTTTCTCCTTTTTCCTTTGACAGACAATAAAAAACGAATAACCCGCCTCACCGAGCTATCCGTCTGCCTGTTTACCGATAATCATCCATGTCTCTCAGGATATATGCACAGATTCCATATATCGGGCTCTGCCCCGGTTATTTTCCGGCACAGAAAACCGTCCATCTCTGCTTCCTGAAAAAATGTTCCGAAAGCAGCAGATGACGTGCCGCGCACGCCATCCTTTCCGCATCAAAGGTGGCCAGATGAAGCTGTCCGCAAACAGGTACGACAAAAAAACTCATCACACAGATGTGGGGTGAGAAAATTTTTATTGTCCATCTATCAGCGAACAGTCGACATCAAGCCACCTCCCTTTCTTCAAACTTTTGACATCATATCACAAAGCGGCTTGTGATGCAAGCACTTATTTATGATACGGCTCCCCGTTTATAATGCGAAACGCCCGGTAGAGCTGCTCCAGAAGGATCACCCTCATGAGCTGATGGGGAAAGGTCATATCGGAAAAGCTGAGCTTCAGATCAGCGCCGTCCAGAAGCTCCCGGTCCAGACCAAGAGAGCCTCCGATCAGGAACTGGACATGACTGACCCCGGAAACGCCGAGCTGTTCCAGCCGGGCAGCAAAACGGACGGAATCCATCTTCTGCCCGTCAATGGCAAGCGCCACGTGGAAAGCGTCCTTTGCCAGGACTTTTTTCAGCCGCTCTCCTTCCTTTTTCAGAATCTGAAGCCGCTGTGCCTCGCTGGGCTCGTCCGGCGTCTTTTCATCCGCCACTTCCATAATTTCCAGCTTTCCATAGCGGGACAGACGCTTTGCATATTCCGCGACCGCATCGCGGTAAAAGCTCTCCTTTATTTTTCCAACGCATAAAATGGAGAATTTCATACTTTCACCTTTCCTCCGGCGCGTCAAAATACTCCGTATAGATCTCATCCACAAAGCTTTCCAGATAAGCCTCATCCAGATTCATGAAATCCCGTACGATCAGACTCCTGATCCGTTCCGTCCGTCTGAAGTAGCGTTCCTCTTCGGATTCCGGAAGCTCTTCAATGGAAGCATCAATCTGCTCTGCGGAAAGATGAGTCCTGCACCAGTCAAGCAGCTCCTCTCTCAGATCGGATTCCTCCTTTGCCTTTCCTTCCAGCTGGCGTGAGGTTTTCAGGGAAGAAATGCCGGATATCAGGAACGCCACAAACAGCGCGCCCATCACAAGGCCGGAAAGGACTCCGGAAACCCCGGCAAGATGCACGGGCAGAAAGCCCGCGATGGCGAGTGCCAGAAGGATCAGGCCAGCCACTCCCACAAAAATCAGCATCCAGGCCCCGGATCGGAAACTTTCCGCTTTCTGGGAAGCATTCTCATAGACAGGAGAGCCGGAAAGGCCCTTTGTCTCCGTCCGGGCCATCCCTTCCTGCTGTCCGGATTGTAGCTCCGTTTCATAAGCTTCTGCCATTTCCTCCGGTGCTGCTTCCATTTTTTCTTCCTGTTCTTCCGGATGTTCCTTTGCCCACTCCTTCAGGAAAACGGTCTTATATCGTTCGGCCCTTGTAAGCTCCTTTTCCTCCACCGTGACCAGCGTTTCCTCCGGAAGCTCCGTTTCCTCCATCCTTGCGCCCGCAACTCCGTTTGCAGTAAGGAAACGCACCAGCTCCTGCATTTTATCCTGTGCGCCCTGCTCCAGCTCGGCGCGGGAATACTCCTCCGGAGAATCCACCAGCGCACAACCGCAGTCCGCGCACACGGTTACCCCTTCAACGTATTCATTTCTGCATTTTGGACACCAGGGCATAAGTCTCCTCCATTCTGCATGGATGCGGCTGCAATATGCGCATTATCGTTCTGCGCCGCAGTTATTCTTCCGAATCCACATAATCAAAGCAGGTGCGGTCACAGGCAACGGTCTTGATATAGGCCGCTGCCTTCACATGCTCCGGATGGAGCTGATAGGCCGCAAGATCGTCCAGCGTCTCAAACCGGGAGATCAGGGCGATATCCCGGTTGCTGGATGCCAGCTCATTGGTATAAACCTGAAGGCTGAACACGCCCTTTACCACTTCTCCCACGTGCAGGAACATCCGGCGGATCTTCCTGCCGGCCTCCTGCCGTTCCTCTTCTGTAAGCTCCGGGTTAAAATTCCACATCACAATATGATTAACCATTGTCTCCTCCATGCTGTCTGTCCGGTTAATAAACTGCCGATTCTTAACGCCATATATCTGTCCTTGCCGCCCGCGCTGCGGGCAGTGGCTTATCTGGACAGATATTCATCGATACCCTTCGCGCCGGCTTTTCCTGCCCCCATTGCAGGCAATGGGAATTATCTGGACAGATATTCATCTATTCCTTTCGCACCGGCTTTTCCTGCCCCCATTGCCAGAATTACCGTAGCAGCTCCCGTCACGGCGTCTCCGCCTGCATATACGCCTTCCTTGGAAGTTTTTCCATACTCCTCATCAGCGACAATACACTTTCTCCGGTTGACCTCAAGGCCTTTGGTGGTGGAAGAAATCAGCGGATTCGGGGATGTTCCCAGGGACATGATGACCGTATCGCAGTCGATGACGAACTCGGAGCCGGGAATCTCAACAGGACGTCTTCTGCCGGAGGCATCAGGCTCGCCAAGCTCCATGCGGATGCACTTCATGCCGCATACCCAGTTGTTTTCATCCTCCAGAATCTCCACAGGATTGGTCAGCAGATCAAAGATAATGCCTTCCTCCCTGGCATGATGAACCTCCTCCACACGGGCGGGAAGCTCTTCTTCGCTTCTTCTGTATACGATATGTACCTCAGCGCCAAGGCGAAGAGCGGTTCTTGCCGCATCCATGGCCACGTTTCCGCCGCCGACCACTGCAACCTTCTTTCCGCGCATGATAGGGGTATCGGAATCCTCACGGAAGGCCTTCATCAGATTGCTTCTGGTCAGGTATTCGTTGGCGGAGAATACGCCGTTGGCGTTCTCACCGGGGATTCCCATGAATTTGGGAAGTCCTGCGCCGGAGCCGATAAATACGGCGGAAAAACCTTCTTCATTCAGAAGCTCATCGATGGTAACGGATTTTCCCACAATCACATTGGTCTCGATTTTAACGCCCAGAGACTTCACGTTTTCAATTTCCTTCTTCACTACGGCTTCCTTGGGAAGACGGAATTCAGGAATACCATAAACCAGCACACCGCCGGGCTCATGAAGCGCCTCAAAAATGGTCACATCATAGCCCATTTTGGCGAGATCTCCCGCGCAGGTAAGACCTGCCGGTCCGGAACCGATTACGGCTACCTTTTTACCCTTCTTTTCCGCAGCGCCTTCCGGCTTAATGCCGTTTTCTCTGGCCCAGTCAGCCACATAGCGCTCCAGCTTTCCAATGGAAATGGGCTCTCCCTTGATGCCTCTGATGCACTTTCCTTCGCACTGGCTCTCCTGCGGGCAGACGCGGCCGCAGATGGCAGGCAGGGAAGAAGAAGCGCTGATCACCTGATAGGCGGCCTCCATATCTCCTTCTTTCACCTTCTCAATAAAACCGGGAATGTTGATGGATACCGGACAGCCCTTTACGCACTGTGCGTTTTTGCAGTTAATGCATCTGGAAGCCTCTTCCATCGCTTCTTCTTTATTATATCCCAGGCAGACCTCCTCAAAGTTGGCCGCTCTTACCTTTGCATCCTGTTCCCTGACGGGTACCTTTTTTAATACATCCATGTGTAATCCTCCATTTTGAATAACAAGTCCGGTTTTGCTCAATCTGCGCAGTTTCCGCAACCGCCGTGGTGGGTCGCGCCTTCCTTTGCCTTCAGGTAAGCTCTTCCCTCCTGTGTCTTATAGATCTGCTGGCGCTTCATCGCCTCGTCAAAGTTCACTTTATGTCCGTCAAATTCCGGCCCGTCCACGCAGGCAAATTTGACTTCGTCGCCCACGGTCACGCGGCAGGCGCCGCACATGCCGGTTCCGTCAACCATGATGGGATTCAGGCTGACAACAGTCGGTATGTTCAGCTCTTTGGTGAGCTTGCAGACAAATTTCATCATGATCATCGGGCCGATGGCGATGCAGACATCGTATTCCTTCCCTTCCTTTTCCACCAGATCCTGAATGGTCTGGGTTACCATACCGCTCCTTCCATAGGAACCGTCATCGGTGGTGATGTACAGGTTTCCTGCCACCGCCTTCATTTCCTCCTCCATGAGGATCAGATCCTTCGTCTTCGCCCCCACGATAACATCTGCGGCCACTCCATGCTCATGCAGCCATTTTACCTGAGGATAGACGGGAGCGGTTCCCACGCCTCCCGCGACAAACAGGATTTTCTTTTTGGAGAGGCTTTCCGGATCCTCCTCCACCAGCTCGGAAGGACGTCCCAGAGGGCCGACCACGTCATGGAATGCATCCCCTGCCTTCAGCTCAGACATCATCAGGGTACCCGCGCCAACGATCTGAAACACGATGGTGATCGTTCCCGCTTCTCTGTCATAATCACAGATCGTCAGCGGAATCCGTTCGCTGTCCGCAGCCTTTCTGACGATCACAAACTGTCCCGGCTCGCAGGATTTCGCGACCCGCTTCGCTTCCACAACCATTTCAAAAATGTTTGCGGTCAGTTCTCTTGCCTGTAAAATCTGATACATGTTTTCCTCCATTCTGACATCAGCATGTCTGCATGTCTACCTGTTTCATTCCGGCGTCGCCCCGGCATCTGTCCCCCGGGAATCTGTTTCCCCGGCATCTGCTTCAGGATTTTTATCCTGAGAATCTATTTCCTGCAGCGTCAGGCTGCTCCAGGGATCCTCCGGGGATTCTTCCGCTTGATGCAGCTTCGCATCCGGTTCCACTGCGCCTTTCCCCTGTCGCCCTGCAGACTCCGGTTCCCCGTCTGTTGCAGACGCATTCCCGAAAGCCTCTACAGCCTGCACCGCTTTATAGCATGTTCCATTCATGATATCGACCACATAATCCGTACCGGTCGCCGCGCTGTTTCCGGCATCGTCTTCATAGTACTCTCGGTACAGATAGTAATCTGCGCCATCAATGGTCACAGCATAACGATAATTATATACATAATGTCCGGTCCCGGTTTCCACCGTACCGCTCATGTCCTGAATCACATCCGCAGCTATCAGTTCAATCAAAAGCTTATTCCGCGCTGCTTCGATGCTCAGAGACGCACGCAGATTCAACGCATAGGTAACCTGCGTTTCCCTTCCTGCAGCCCCGGCCAGGCTGTAACAGATAAAGCGGAATTTTGTCACCCCCACAGGCATTGGAATAGGT
>ULPS01023286.1_pt1 | contig 10857 bp, 10 predicted proteins | sample 1953711 | NCBI WGS metagenome assembly ULPS01 (sample SAMEA4835635, study PRJEB28245) | human gut metagenome | biome: gut microbiome; material: fecal sample | place: Denmark | collected 2008 | reverse complement strand
TCCATGCCACCACTGGTGTAGCTGCCCTCGGGCATGCCGCCACAGCCCAGACAGTCAGTGATGAGCACCGTGTGTTGCCAGCCCTTTGCCTGCAGCAGCGCCTTGATGGCGGCAGGGTTTACGTGCTTGCCGTCACAGATGATCTCGGCGTAGGTCTCGGGCGTGGACATGGCAGCGCCCACGACACCGGGCTCACGGTGATGCAGCCCGCGCTGACCGTTATAGGTATGCGTAAAGCAGCTGGCACCGGCGTTGATGGCGGCGATGCACTCATCGTAGGTGGCGTCGGAGTGACCGATGCTGGTCACCACACCCTTGGCATTCAGAGCAGCCGCATAAGCAGCGGCACCGTCGCGCTCGGCCGCCATGGCGCTCTTAACGATGCGACCACCCGCAGCCTCCTGCCACTGATCGAAGACCTCCTCGGAGGGATCGATCAGGTAAGCGGGGTTCTGCGCACCCACGTGCTTCATGGTAAAGAAGGGGCCTTCCAGGTAGATGCCCTGAATGCGGGCACCGCAGAAGTCGGGGCCGCGACCCTCGTCCGCCTGAGCGATGGCGGCGCAGGCGTCCTTGATCTGCTCGACGCCATCGGTGAACGTCGTGGGCAGCCAGCTGGTGGTACCGCGACGGGCGAGCTCGGTCGAGCTGATATCGATGCCCTCGGGATCGTTATCGGTAGTTGAGTGGTTGTAGAAGCCATGGATGTGAGTATCGACCATACCCGGTGCGATCCACGATCCCGTGTAGTCCTTAATCTCGCAAGAGGGCTCGTCGGCCTGCCAGGCGCCAAAGACGCCATCCTCGACCATAAGATAGCCGCCCAGTTGCGGGCCTGCCGGCAAGAAGAACTTGTCAGCCTTAATTGCGTACGTGCTCATATGCACTCCTCGCTTCTAAAGCAGTTGACTGTGGTGATGCTTATACCCAGCTCACGTAAAACAAAAAGCGCCCGCCCGCCGTTATGAGCGGACGGGCGCCCTTACAGGGGGACGCGATTAAGCGGTGAAGGGGTGAATCGTCACGCCCTTAACCACGCGGTTGACCGTGCCAGTGGGGCTCGGCGTGTCGGGCGTGTTGCCCACGCGCACGGAGTTGAGCAGGCTGATAGCCTGGGCAAACATCACGAACGGCAGAGCAAGGTAGCCCTCGGGAAGTGCCTCGTAGCCCTTAAAGGTGAAGGACTCGCCCTCGTAGACGGTGGCACCTTCCTGCTGAACGGCGATGGTGTGCTGAGCGATTTCGTCGCCACCGATCTCGTTGAGGATGTCGATGTCGTACTGACGGGTGTAGGCGTCGTTATTGACGAACACGAAGACGAGCGTCTTATCGTCGACGAAGGACTTAGGTCCGTGACGATAGCCCATGGAGGTGTCGTAGGAAGTAGCGACCAGACCGTGAGCGAGCTCGAGGATCTTGAGCTGGCTCTCCTGGGCAAGGCCACCGAAGGAGCCAGAACCCAAGTAGGTCACGCGGTTGAAGTCGCCAGCCAGGTAATCGGCGATCTCGGGCTCACGGGAGATGACCTCCTCGCCCATCTTGGCGATGGTCTCGACCCACTCGGCCTTCTGCTCGTCAGAGGCAGTGTCGAAAATAAGGGTGGAGAGCAGGGTCATGCAGGAATAAGAACCGGTCATGGCGAAGCCCTTGTCGTTGGCGCGCGGAATGAGCAGCGTCAGCGCATTGGGATCATCGGCAGACTCGACGGCGAGCTTGCCCTCGGGAGCGCAGGTGATGTTGAGGAACTTGACGTTGTGGACGAGCTCCTTGGCAACGGCAACGGCGGCAAGGCTCTCGGGGCTGTTGCCAGAGCGGGCAAAGGAAACCACGAGCGTGGGATCCTCGGCGCGCAGGAAGTCACGCGGGGCGCTCACGATGTCGGTCGTGGCGATGGGCTTAAAGTCGTAGAGATCAGTGTTGCCAGCGTGACGCAGGTACGGGGCACAGGTATCGCCAACGTAGTCGGACGTACCGGCACCGGTGAAGACAACGGACAGACGGCCCTCGCCCATAGCGCGAGCCTCGGCCAGGAAGGCCTCGATGGCCTCCTTGTTCTCGCGATAGATGTTGAGCGTATCGCGCCAAAGCTCGGGCTGCTGAGCAATCTCGGCCGTGGTGATCTGGGCGCCGAGCTCGGTGAGCTCCTCGACACTCTTCTCGAACATTTCTAATACCTCTCTCTAGAAGTAATCCTCTGACGTGCAATTATACACTTCAGTTGGTTATCTGGTAGTAACCAGTTAAATGCAAAGAATCATCATATGGATACGATGCGAACACTAGTCGCTACGCTGGTGGTAAACCTTGTATTTAAACTGATCGGCACGAGCAACCGAGAGTGTATACTCCACAACCTCGTTTGACTCGTTATACGTAGTCCTGACCAAATCGAGCACAGGCGAGCCCTCGACAATTCCCAAAAGGTGGGCGTCGGTGGGACGGGCTATGCTCGCATAGAACTCCTCTTCGGCCACGCGTATCTTTTGCTGAAAGTCTTGCTCAATCACATCGTAAAGCGGCTTACGCTCCAGCAGCGGTCGCTTTAGGGACAGAAATTGACGAACTGGTAGATAGCTGCGTTCGACCATCATGGGCATATTGTCGGCAGAACGAAGGCGCTTAAGCTTAAAAATGCGATCACCGATACGCAATCCCATATGCTCGGCCAGATTCTTATCGGCCTCCATCTCGCAAAACTCGAGAATCGTGGTCTCGGGGTCGCGACCCATCGCGCGCATCTGCTCGGTAAAGCTGTAGGACTGCATAAGATTGGTTGCCTTTGCCGAACGGTCGGTCACAAAGGTACCGCGACCGTGCTGCCGAACCACCAGTCCTAAACGCTCCAGTTCCTGCAGAGCCAGGCGTACCGTAGTACGCGAGAGACCATAGCGCTCCGAAAGTTCGCGCTCGGAAGGAATCATGTCACCGGCGCGATATTCATGGTCGATCTTTTCGGTCAGAATATCGACCAGCTGATCGTACAGCGGTTGCTTACGCGCTCCGATCGCCATCCTATCCTCCCTTTTGCTCGAATTCGGCTAGCTACCTAGGGTGCTTAGCATTATCTGTCTGCCACACCCGAATCATCAAGAAAACAAAAGCCGCGCGCTCTTTCGAGCACGCGGCTTTTAACATACACATGGCTTAAGGGGTCGGGGTGTGAGCCGCGTAGGGACACACCCCTCAAGCTAGAGCCTTACCAGATGCTCGGCCAGAGACCAAGCGGGCCAGCGCCCAGGATGCCAAGGACGAAGAGCAGCAGAATGCCCTTGGTCGGGGTCCAGCTGTGCTTAGCGAACATGTAGTAAAGCAGCAGCGTAAGCATAAGCGGGACAAGCTTCGGGACGATGGTGTTGAGGGTGTCGGCAACAGAGAAGTTGACCGGATCCTCGGTAACGGTGCCGTAGGTAACGGACTCCATGCCGTTGCCCAGATCGGTGACGCCGCACTCGACAGGGTTGCCGTCGGCATCGGTGGCGGTGAGGGCGTCGCCGTCCTCATTAGTCATGGCGATGGTACCGGCCTCAGCGGTCTCGGTATCGATGCCCTCCATACCGGTGAAGTTCTCGGCCTCCTTCTCGGAGACGATCACGGTAGTGGCGGAGAGGCCACGGGTGGTGCCGTTGGGGATCTCGAGGTTGATCTGGGTGCCACCCATGGTGACGACCAGGCAACCGACGACGAAGACGCCCATGATGGAAGCGGCACGCGTAAAGGCCTGCATGTTGGCGGTCAAAGCGTCAATAGCGCTGGTGCCAAGCTTGTAGGACCAGTTCATGAGCCAGAAGCGCAGAGCGAACTGGACGGCGTTGAAGATCACCAGGAAGATGATCGGCGCAGCGGCGTTGCCGTTGATGGCCATGTTGGAGGTGATGCCGGCCGTGATAGGCACGAGCGTCAGCCAGAACAGGGCGTCACCGATACCACCGAGCGGGCCCATTGCGGCGACGCGGACGGCGCGGATCGTGGGGATGTCAACCTTGTTCTGCTCGAGCGAAAGCACGATGCCCATAACAAAGGTGACGAGGAACGGGTGGGTGTTGAAGAACTCCAGGTTGTGGCTCATGGAAGCCGCGAGGTCGTTCTTGTTGGTGTGGATCTTCTCCAGACCGGGGATGATGGAGTAAAGCCAGCCAGCGGCCTGCATGCGCTCGTAGTTGAACGATGCCTGCAGGAAGCAGGAGCGCCAAGCCATCTTGTTGAGGGTCTTCTGGTCGAGCTGCGGAGCAGGAGTGAGATCCTCGTAGTGCTCCGGGATCACATACTCATTAGATGCCATCTTCGAAGTCACCTCCGTCAGAAACAGCTGCACCCTTCAGCTCGGTCTGCTGCTGGAAGTCCCAGAAAGCGATGCCGAAGCCGATGAGAGCGAGGATGAGCAGAGCAGGGGTTGCCAGCGAATCGTTGGCAACGGTGATGAGCGCGAGGCCAAAGCCCATGAGGAAGAAGCCCCACATATCGCGGTTCATCATAACCTTGAGCAGGACGGCGAAGCCGACGAAGCGCATCATGCCGCCTGCAGCGGACAGACCGGTCTGCAGCCAAGTCGGGATGGCAGAAGCGATGGTCTGACCGATGGTAGCGCCAGCGATGAAGAACAGGGTGACGACGACAGCGAAGATCAGGCCAAGCAGAGCCATGGCGAAGTAGTTCAGGCGCTCGATGCCCTTGGTGTCCGCGTTGTGAGCCATGTTATCGGCCGTGGACATAAGCGGGGACATAAGCGTGAAGACCAGGGTAACGCCAAGCTGGCCAAGCAGAGCGAACGGAATGGCGAGGCCGACTGCCGCGTTGGGCTCGAGGCCCGTGGCGATAGCGAGAATGGCTGCCATGATGCCGCCGATGACGGCGTTAGGCGGCTGAGCGCCTCCGATCGGCATGTTGCCGATCGTCATGAGCTGATAGGTACCACCCACGAGAAGACCGGTGTTGAGGTCGCCAAGGATAAGACCGATGACGGCGCCGGTGACGATGGGCTGATAGAGAGACTCGAGGAAGTCAAACTGGTCGATTGCCGCGATGAACGTGACGACGAAGACCAGAGCGATCTGGATGATCGAGTATTCCATCTTGCTCCTCCTTTCAAAATGAATGTACGCACTTTGGATATCACGTACAGAACGTCAGGGTTTCACTCCTGACAACGTGGATCACGAGGATTACGAGAAGAGCTTGCTCGTGTCCTCAACAGGCGTGCTCGGAACGCGCCTGATCTCCAACTCCACCCCCAATTCCTGCAGCTCTTTAAACGCAGCGACATCCTCGTCGTTAACTGCGACGGAGGTGGCGACTTGGCGCTTTCCTTCCGACATGTGCATGTTGCCGATGTTTACCTTCTTTATAGGCACACCGCCCTTGACGAGCGTAAGCACGTCTTCCGGTGTTTCGGCCACGATGAAGATCTTCTGGCGCGGGCTCGCCTTGCCAATGACGTCGATGGTCTTCTGCAGGGAGAAGAAACGCGTAGCGACGCCGGCGGGAGCGGCCATCTTCATGAGGTTCTGGCGCATGGTGTTGGACGCCACGTCGTCGTTGGCGACGAGGATGAGGTTGGAGCCCAGAGTGGAGTTCCACTGGGTGGCAACCTGACCATGAACCAGTCGGTTATCGATGCGGGTAAGAAGAATGTTGGGTTCTGCCATGTTGATCAGCTTCCTTTCGATATTTGCTGACGACAGTTACTTGATCTCCTGAATCGCGTAACGCGAAACATCTACGACGGCTCCGGATCGGACTTTGATCTGGACCTTCTCGCCTTCGATGCCTTTGACGGTTCCGTAGATACCGCCGGCGAAAAGAACCTCCTGACCCGGCTTGAGCTCGGTGTGCAGCTCCTTGAAGTACTTCTGCTTCTTCTTCATGTTGATTTGCGACCAGATGGTGTAAATCAAGCCCATGATGACAAGCAGGCCTAAAAGGGCGACCGAGGAGCTCAGGACGTTGGCTCCGAAATCGGCCATTAGATGCCGTCCTCGTCGCCGAAGATATCCTCTTCCTCGGAGCCGGCAACGGATGCGACCGTCTGGGCGGTGATGCCCGTCTGGCCAACGGTCACGGCCTGCTCGCCAAGCTCGGCGAGCGTGGCATTGCCGCGGAGGAACAGGAGCTCAATAACCATGGGAAGGTTGGTGCCAGTCAGAACCTCGACGTTGTCGACATCCTGGGCAATCATCATCGACTGGTTGAACGGGGTACCACCGAGCAAGTCGGTAAAGACGAGCACGCCATCGCACTCCTCGCGCATGGCGGTAATAGCGGCGCGGAGATCCTCACCGTAGGATGCGGCCTGATCGCCCTCAAAAGGAACGACGGTAAAAGCAGGCTGGTCGCCGGCAACCATAGCGATAGCGCTTGCAAGGCCGGGTGCGAACTGTCCATGACCGGTAAGAATAAAGCCAACCATTCAAATTTCCCTTCCGAAGGTGTGTACGATCTGAGTCCGATGATTTTCGGAAGCCAGCGGGCACTTGCCCTTAAAGCTTCTTAGAAAGCGTTCTTTGAAGACCAGTGGTTTCTAAACTGGTAGTAACCACGTGACGTGTTGTTGTCACTATATCACCCCAGAAGAGATCGCTTTCGCTGATTCAAACAGTAAAACGTTTTTGCACCGCTCACGGTGATATTTCGACCGTTTACCGCTCGTTAACACTTCTACCTGCGGTTTTGAAACCGTTTCGAAACGCTTTGGCAAAAGAACGGATCTTTCCCGGTGTCTAAACAACGCAGGGCGGCTAAAAATAGCGTGTAGAAAAATTGCAGGTCATTGTGAAGATATGTGAATTGGTCTTTTTGACTTAATACCAGTTAGAACCAGTTTTGAGATTATCGGTGAACGGTAGTTTTCGACCGTTCACCGGTCACTTGCAATCGTTTGCAGTTGTTTTCCCAGATGAATTAGGGAAACGCGATGGAGCGCTTGCGTGATCACAGGAAATTTTGGCATTTGTCCTTATCCCCCACGCGCCAAACTCCGGCATCCAAAATGAGCTAATAGCTCACGCTAATCGTTTTCAATCATTACATACTCAGTATCCGTAATTATTTATCGTTTATCGTTAATTCTGATATGATACAAGTATCATCCCAAACGCCGATTGGAGGGGTTATGGTCCATCGAAACGCATCTATATCGAATGAAACCATCAGCCGCGAACAGACGATAGCCAAACTGAGGAAGCTCGCTCGCATCTGCAAATGGGCCACGATCTGCATTACCACCGCGCTCGCTCTGGGACTCCTCGCAGTCATTGCGATTGACCTTCTACTCATATTGCCTGGCCTCTCCCAAGGGTCGTGTCTCCAATCCGTAGAACTTCAAGCCGGCGAAGGGCCGTGCCTTGCTATCGTCGGCACCGATGCGCAGGCCCCACTTATGCTCGTCGCACACGATGGTCACACTGCCATAGGGAGTCTCTTGATGACATGTCTCGCGCTTACCATCGCGATAAGCGTGCGCAGGCTTTTCCTCAACATTGAAAAGGAAGGCAGGCCCTTTGACCTTGAATGCAACCAGACACTTCGTCGAGTAGGACATTTATTCCTTATCGGCGGCGTTGCCGTGAGGCTTCTTGGCGTCGTAATCACGGGAATGATACTCTCAGGATTTGGCGGCAGCTTTACGGATGCGTTCGTCGGCCAGTTATTCGAGCCCTCCATGCTCTTTGCAGGCCTGATTATTTGCCTGATTGCCAGCATCTTCCGCTACGGGTATATCCTGCAAAAACAAGATGACGAGTTGCTCTAGAGGGAATCCATGATTATTCTGCGGCTTGACCGCATGCTCGCCGAACGCAAGATCTCATCCAAAGAGCTTGCGGAACGTGTGGGCATCTCCCAGGTTAATATGTCACGCATTAAGACGGGCAAGGTTTCTGCCATACGTTTTTCAACTCTTGACGCGATATGCCGGGCACTCGACTGCCAACCGGGCGATGTACTGGAATATATATCCGACGATGAAGCCGATAGCCTTTTTGGGCTTAAAGATGAATAGTCATAATTAAGCCGTCAATCACGCCCTCAACGCAAAAAGCCCGCTAGAACGTTGTCCGTTCTAGCGGGCTCAATCAGGTAGATCGGTTAGCGCGCAGTAGTGCAGGCAAACCTTACGCAAACAGGCCGTAGATGCTGATGTTGGCCTTGGCGTAGAGGCCGTTGGCGTACTCGGTCCACTTGGAGCTGGCGCTCGAAGCCTGCGAGGAGTACTGCTGATAAGCAGTGTAGTAGGCGGTCATGGCCTGCTTATAGGTAGCGCTATCGGCCGTAAAGGCATCGTCAGCGAAGGCCTTAGCGTAGGTGCTATCGGCGTCCTTCCAAGTGCCCTTTGAGCTATCCCACTCGTCGCCGGCAAGGTTGATGATGTAGTCGGCGTAATCCTTGCTCGCGGTGTCCTCGTTGCCGTCAGCAGGCTCGGCCGGGGCGGTCGGCATGCTTGCGGAGCTGTCGCCGACCTTCTTCTTGTAGAGCTTCTGCAGCGTCGCGGACTGGCGGACGATCTGCTTGGCCTGGTCCTTGGACACGCCGTACTGCGTGGCCATGGTCTTGTAGTCGGAGGTGCCGATGGAATCCTCGGCGTACTTCTTCATTTCCTTGGAAGAAACGGTAATGCCCTCGTCCTCGGCAGCATCCAGCAGGATCTTGTTGCGCACGTAGGACAGGATGACGTCGGCAGAAGGAGCAGTATAGTTGCCGTCACTATCCTTGACGGTGTCGAGGCTGTACTGGCTCTCGATGGCCTCACGCGCGGTGATGTCGCTCTTCTTGCCGTTGTAGCTATAGCTTGCCACGGTCGAATCGAGCTGGTCCTCGGTGAGGGTCGCCGAGCCAACACCCTTGCCGCCAAAACCACCGTTGCCGATAAAGAAGCCGACCACCGCAGCGATCACGATAGCGACCACAAAGGCGGCAATCATCGTCTTCTTGTGCTTGGATGTATGGTCGTCTTCGTCGGAGTCGTCGTCCTCGTCCTGCTCCTCGGGCATCAGATTCTCGTCAGCGGCATCCGCGGCAATCTGAGCCTCCAGGCGGGCGTCCTCCTCCTCGGCCGTCGTACCGGCAGCAATGTGCTCGGCAGACGTACCGGCGACCAGATCGATCTTCTCGTCCTCATCACCGTCGGGTCCTTCGCCGCGCTCGATGATCTGGATGCCGTCGATCTCGTCCTTCTCGTCCTTCTTTTGAATCAGACCCATATCAGTTACTCCTTGTTAGGAAACATAGTCCGCAATAGAATACGCCCGACAGAGCGCCGGGCGTATTGATTCTTAGGTTATACGCAAACACTTAAGTACTATTTAGGCGTTTGCAGCGTGCATACCTTAGGCCAGGTGCGCGATAACGGCATCGGCAAAGGCCTGCGTGCCCACAGCGCCCTCAACGGAGCCGGTCTGGGCACGACGAACGTCGCCGGTAACCTGCTCACCCTCGTCGAGCGTGGTAGAAACGGCGGCGCGAATGCGATTGGCCGCGTCGTTCTCGCCCAGGTGATCGAGCATCATAGCCGCAGACAGAATCTCGGCCGTGGGGTTAGCGATATCCTGGCCAGCGATATCGGGCGCGGAGCCGTGCGTTGCCTCAAAGATGGCGCAGTCGGCACCGATGTTGGAGCCGGGGGCCATCCCTAAGCCGCCCACCAGGCCGGCGCACAGGTCGCTCACGATGTCGCCGTACAGGTTGGGCAGCACCAGGACATCGAAGTCGTTGGGGTTCTGGACCAGGCCCATGCAGGTGGCGTCGACAATCTTGTCGTTGAACTCGATATCGGGATAGTTGGCGGCCACCTCGCGCGCCACGCGCAGGAACAGGCCGTCGGTCGCCTTCATGATGTTGGCCTTATGCACGGCCGTCACCTTTTTGCGGCCGCAGCGGCGGGCATACTCAAAGGCATACTCCACAATGCGGCGGCTCTTGGCGATGGAGATCGGCTTGATTGAAATGGCGGAATCAGCGGCGAAGGTCTTCTGACCCGAGCGCTCGACAAGCTGCGAGAGCTCCTCAACCTCGGCAGCGCCCTCATCGAACTCGATGCCGGCGTAGAGGTCCTCGGTGTTCTCGCGCACGATGACCAGGTCGACGTCGCGGAAGCGCGAGCCGTCGCCCGGCTGCGACAGGCAGGGGCGCACGCAGGCGTACAGGTCGAAGTGCTTGCGCAGGGCCACGTTAACGCTGCGGAAACCCGTGCCGACCGGCGTGGTGATGGGGCCCTTGATGGCAACCTTGGTCTCGGCGACCGCATCGAGCACATGCTGGGGCAGCGGCGTGCCAAACTCGTCCATGACGCCGGCGCCGGCCTCCTGGACGTTCCAGTTGATCTGGACACCGGTGGCCTCGACCACGCGGCGCATGGCCTGCGTAATCTCGGGACCGATACCGTCACCGGGAATCAGGACTACATCGTGCGCCATAATCTGTTACTCCTCGTCTTCGGCGTCGTCAGATTTTTTAACGCTAGCACGCTTCTTCTTTTTGGAGAGATCCAGGCCAAAACGTTTAACAAGCATTTCGCAAATCTCGCTCGAACGGGCCTTGAGATAGCTGCCCTTGCCGTTCTCGGCGTCGAACTTAAGGCGCAGCGCGAGCTTCTCGGCGACCTCGGCGTCAATCTCGCCCTGACCAAACTCGTACAGGCAACCGAGCATGTCGCGATACTCGAGGTCGCCGTGGTAGCACTGGATGGCCTCGTCCAGGATGGGCCAAGCCTCGCGCGAGCGCTCGACGCTCGTGGCGCCCCACACGCACAGCAGGCGGAAGGCGGCGTAGCGCAGCGTGGAGGAAATCTCGTCGAACAGCGCGGTCTCGGCGCCCTCAAAGGCATCGCCCAGCTGCTCGGGGCAGGTGGTGGCGAGCGCCGTCAGGGCA